>Ga0209281_1000074_pt1 | contig 267848 bp, 255 predicted proteins | sample MedtruBG_FD_187514 | JGI IMG/M metagenome (GOLD analysis project Ga0209281, IMG submission 187514) | Root nodule microbial communities of legume samples collected from California, USA - Medicago truncatula BG (SPAdes) (version 2) | ecosystem: Host-associated > Plants > Roots > Nodule | place...
TGTTAGCGCCGGAGCAATACTGACCCACCCCGTCGAAGTAAAACTGACCCACCTGGGAGAGGATGGCGGCTTTGCCAGGGCCGTCGATGTTGACCCAGGAGCAAGCAGTGGAGATACGTGTGATGGCCCGCAGGGGCGAAGGGGTGCGGTCGATTGCCAAGCAGCTGGGCTGCTCGCGCAACACGGTGCGCAGGTACCTGCGTGAGGAGCAAGCGAGCCGCTACAAGGCTCGGGCGCCCCGGCAATGCAAGCTGGATCCGTACATGACCTATTTGAGCGCTCGCGTCGATCAAGCCCGGCCGCGGTGGATCCCGGCGACGGTGCTGCTGCGTGAGATCGTTGATCGCGGCTACGACGGCGGGATCACGCAGCTCAAGGCGTGGCTGGCCCCGCTCAAGCAGCAGGAGCCCGAGCCGGTCGTGCGCTTCGAGACGCCGCCTGGCAAGCAGATGCAGGCCGACTTCACGACCGTGCGCCGAGGCCGTGACCCGCTGATCGCCTTGGTGGCAACGTTGGGCTACAGCCGAGCGACGTTCGTGAAGTTCACGGCCGGAGAAGACGCCAAGACGCTGTGCGCCGGCCTTCGAGAGGCATTCGACTACTTCGGCGGAGTGCCCGAGCACGTGCTGTTCGACAACATGAAGGCCGTGGTGATCGAACGGGACGCCTACGGGGAGGGCAACCACCGCTGGAACGCGGAGCTGTTGGAGTTGGCTGAGTCGTGCGGCTTCACGCCGAAGCTGTGCCGCCCGTACCGGGCGAAGACCAAGGGCAAGGTCGAGCGATTTAACTCGTACCTGAAGGGAAGCTTCGTCGTGCCGCTGGCGGCGACCGTGGAAGCCACTGGACTCAAGCTGGACGTGCGGACCGCCAACATCCACGTCCGCCGCTGGCTCGACGAGGTCGCCAACGTGCGCAAGCACGCGACGACCAAGGCTCTGCCGGCGGTGAGGTTGGCAGAGGAGCGGCTGGCGATGCTGCCAGCGCCGGCGCTGAAGGCCCCACCGCGCACCCCGCACCGGGTCGCCGTTCCCGTCGAAAGCCTGCAGCACCCGCTGTGGGTCTACGACCAGTTGCTCGAGGTCCACGCATGAACCTGCAACAACAACGCATCGCCGAGATGTGCGAGCAGCTCAAGCTGGCGCGCCTGGCCACCGACTGGCCGGCGTTGGCGCAAGACGCCGCCCGCGATGAAGCGAGCTTCGCCGACTTCCTGGAGAAGGTACTGGCCAGCGAACTCACCGCACGCGACGAGCGCCGGGTCACGATGCTGACCAAGCTGGCGACGATGCCGTCGGTCAAGACGCTGGAACAGTTCGACTGGAGCCACGCGGGCGGCGCACCGAAGGCGCAGATCCAGGAGCTGGCTCACCTGGCCTTCGTCCAGCGGGCCGAGAACGTGGTGCTGCTGGGCCCGAGCGGCGTGGGCAAGACGCACGTGGCACTGGCTCTGGGTTACCGGGCACTGAGCGCCGGGCAGAAGGTGCGCTTCGTCACCGCCGCGGACCTGATGCTGCAACTCGCCACGGCGAAGGCGCAAGGCCGGCTCAAGGAGTACTTCAACCGAGCCGTGATCGGCCCGAAGCTGCTGATCGTCGACGAGATCGGCTACCTGCCGTTCGGACGTGACGAAGCCAACCTGTTCTTCAACGTCGTGGCCAAGCGGTACGAGCGGGGCAGCATGGTGCTCACAAGCAACCTGCCGTTCACGCAGTGGGCGAGCGCGTTCGCCGACGACCAAACGTTGACGGCGGCGATGCTCGACCGGCTGCTGCATCACGCCCACATCGTGCAGATCACGGGCGAGAGCTACCGGCTCAAGGACAAGCGCAAGGCGGGACAGAGCACCAAGCGGGCGGTCACCGCCGGCTGATCGAGAACGGCCCCTGGTGGGTCAGATTTACTCCGACGACTACGCCACAAGGTGGGTCAGAATTACTCCGGCGTTGACACAAGGGCCGGACATCCTGATCGACTACGAGATTCCGACGAACGCTTCCTCGGGCACGCTGCGTGTGAAGGATCAGGACGGAAAACTGGTGTTCGAGACCAAAGACAGCTACCGGTCCGGCAGCGGCTCACGCTCTACCTATGCGCGCCTGTATGGGGGGATCGCCTGTCGCGACGACAGGGAGATGGCTTTTCGATACAACTTCTACGTGCTTGATCGCGAAAGCGGGCGTTGTGCCCGCCCGACCTTTCCCGACTCCAGTTCTCCGCTTGAATGGTGACGGTCGCGATGCCCGGCAACTGCTGCCGGACCGAAGGAGAAAGCTTGAGTTCAACTTTGAAGTGCAACATCCCGCGGATCCTCGCGAGTCCAATGCTGAGCGGCTGCTTTTTGCCCTCGAGATCAGCGGCCTGAAGGTCAGCTGAGGGTCGGTAGCGGCATTCTGCGGTTCACGGCTCGACGTGCCGGTTGCCGCGTCCAGCACCTGGGGCCAAGTAGGTGAGCTGCTCGAACGCTCCCGATGGCAGCTCGATCTCCATCCGGTCGCCCGGACTGACCGGACCGCCGCTCAGCACGACGCTCATGACGCCGGCCTTTCGCACGACGCCCGCCTCAGTGCGTTCTGCGAGCCGGGCGAGCAGACCGGGTTGGTACCGCTCGATCTGCACGCAAGGGTTCCTCAAGCCGGTGAGTTCCACCACGGCAGAAGGTCCGAGATGCAGGCGAGTTCGTGCCGGTAGCGCCAGGAGGTCGACTCCTCGCGTGCGGACGTTTTCGCCCAGTGCGCCGGGCGGGACGGCATGACCTGCCAAGGCAAGTGCGTCGAACAGCTCCGCGTGCATCAGGTGGACCTGCCTGAGGTTCGGGTGCAGGCCGTATCGCTTGATGTGAAAGAGGTGCTGATCGTGCTCGCCCGCATGGGCATCGCCCTCTACGCCGTGGTTGGCGATCAGGCGAATCGACGAGCGGGAAGGTTTGCTGAAGTCGTGCGACAGGCTGGAATGCACGCTGACCACGGCAGGCCGAACGGAAGGTTGCGTCATGAAGTACCCCAAAGGAAGGCTGGAGCCGCCCCTGTCAGGGCACGACGCGAGTCGTGTCGGATGCCCGCAGAACGCCGGAAGGTCTGCGCTGTACCGCGGACGGATTATGGCACCGCGGCCAGGGCGATCGTCATGCTCAACTGACAGCGGGGACGACGACCTCTTCCGGCCAAAGCAGACGACCGCCTGCGCTGAGTGTTCAGTGATACCGATGGCATGTACTCAAGGAACCTTCTGAAGACTCGGGCGCTGCCAGCGGCCGCTCAATACCTCGGGCTTTGGCCAATACATTCGAAGGGCCATGAGGAACGGACCTCTAGGCGCTGGCAACCAATTCGACTCACTTTCCTTGCCGGGCGACTCATGCTGGATATAGAGCGTCACTCCTCCGTCAGTGTCCTTCTTGAGCTGCGAGAGCATGGGTGAGTTTATGAGGTAGCGATTGATCGGGTTCGATACCAGCAGATGTGACGGCTGCTCATACATGGTGAGCGACCAGAAGGCGTTCACGGGCGGGAGCTGCCCTTTGCGGAAGCGAAGCGTATACCGGTTGGTGGCGCCGTCGAGCGGCTTGCCTTCAGCGTCGACATAGTAGCCGGGGTACACCGCTTCCTCTTTGGCGTTGCCCCAGATGCCGTCCACCGTGCCCATCATCCGTTTCATGTAGTCGTTCTTAAGGTAGGCGCGTGAACCTAGGATGTCCGAGCTGGTCCACTCGCCGCTCGTCATCTTCTTCTGCGACGCCTCGTACGCTTTCCAAGCGTCGGCCATGCCACCCAGGATCGCTTGGCGAACTTCGGGCGAGAACTCTTGTGCGTCGAAAGCCTTGCCTGCTCCAATGCCGAGCTTGGCGAACCGCGTCATCAAGGCTTTCTCGGAAGGATGCGGCGGACAGAAGCGAAGAACGAAGTTCAAGAGATCGAAGAAGTGCAGCGACACGCGTTCTTCGTCAGCGCTGATGGGCTTCATGAACTGGATCGGCGCTGCCGCGGGGGGCGCGGGCTTTCCTAGAAAGTCTGAGAGGGTCCGTACCTTGTAGCCGGCCTGCACCTTCTTGACGTTCTCGATGTCCTCAGGACCGAACAACTGGGTTCGATAGAAGGCGAACGCCAGTTGGGTCTCGGAGCGGATGACCTTTGCTATTCCCGGAGGCTTCTGGCCTTTCCAGCCGGGCCCTGCGATGAGGAAGTCTCCAGCGGCATTGCCGGTAGCACGCGTACCGATGTAGCCAGCGATAAACGTATAAAGGTCATTCACCTCAACTGAGTAATACCGCCCCGCCTCCACGGCGGGTACGCTCAGCACCATCGGCTCGGCTCGCAAGTCCAGGCCGAGTTGCGAGTAAGGCGTATCAGAGTTAGGCGTCTGCATGGCCCTGTCCTCGGGTGTGAAGACGCGGGCGTTGTTGAAGACCTTCTCGTTCCAGCCGGCCTTGTATTCCGGGCTCTCCTTGTTGACGAAGTAGGAGTGGAGGATGCGGTAGCTGTCGACGATGGGAAAGCCGTAGACGTAGGCTTCCTTGGCAATCGTCCTCGCCTCAGCCGGCGAGACAGAGGATGGCGCGGCGCTGGCGGTTGCCACGCTCAGGATGATCAAGATCGTGGTGAGCGGCCCGGAGATGAATGCGCAAACTTTGAACATGAAGCGCCTCCTCTGCTTTCAGATGGGCACCATCTTGCGGAGTGGTCGGAAACGCACGCCGTCACGACCTTGCGTCCTAGTCTACCCAAATCCGATGCACGGGTGCGACCTCCGTTCATACGCCAGCCAGTAGCAGGTACAGGAGTGGAGAGTTCCAGCGGCTGGGACACCGCATCATTCAATCCGGGAAAGTGCCGTGGACCAAGTTCAGCCTGCGAATTCTCTTCATGCTGCTTGCTCTGGCGAATGAGGTGGCGTTCGCTGCAACGGAAGCTGTGAACTGAGCGACAGGTGGAGGGACTTGCGCTGACAGGTGCTTTTGATGGACGGCATCGCCCCTGGGTGGCCGACTGCTCCGATGACTGCTTTGGGTCGCAAGCAGCCCTTGCTTGCCCCGCTTGAAAGGCCAAGCGCCCTCGAATCTCTCAAGCGGCCGACTGCGGAAGGGCCTGGCGTTTCACGCGGGGATGCCGTTTGCCATTGAGCAGCACGCCCACGACCGTCGGGCGCACCAGCCAGTGGTAGCTGGCCAGGCTCAACGCGGTCGTGGCGGCGATGTTGAGCAGCATCTTCACACCCGCGGACCAGGGTTCGCCGAACAGCAGCGCGCCGAACCCGATGGTCATGGGGAAGTGGACCAGGTAGACCCAGTAGGCGCTGTCGGCGAGGTAGGCGATGGCGGGGCGCGGCCGGCCCAGGTGGGCCACGAACACGCCGATGAGGGCGAAGCTCCAGCACCATGCGGCGGCGTTGTAGGCGAAGGAGAACGCCAGGCGCGGTGCCATGGGCAGCGCGTAGTGGAGTTCGACCGGGACGCGTTTCAGGACGATCCCGGAGCCGAGGAACAGCAGGAGGCCCGCGGCGGTGTACCAGGGCCAGCGCCTCGCGTAGTGCGCCAGCAGGGTCTGCTGGTGGGCGTACAGCGCGAGACCGAACGCGTAGAACAGGCCGTTGTGGGCCCATTCCATCCACGGGGGCAGGAAGGCGTTGCCGGGGTGGACCAGTCCGCCGCCGTAGGACGCGCCGATGCCGGCCAGGACGGCGGCGAGCAGGGCGATGCCCCAGGGCGTGCGGCCCAGCGCGGCCAGCCATCGGCCGAGGGTCGGTCCCGCCGCAGGAGCGGTGCGCCGCATCAGCGCCCCGACCGCCGGCGTCAGGAGGCTCAGCCACAGCAGCATCCACAGGAACCACAGGTGCAGCGTGTTCGGCCCTCCGTGCGCGCCGGCACCCGCCACGGGTGTCAACGCCAGGTCCAGGCCCCAGGTGCCGTGGACCATGCGGTGCCGGAAGACCAGGACCAGCACGCCGCACGCCGCGAACAGGGGTGGCCAGAACACCGCGAACGGCAGCGCCAGGCGGCGGAGGCGGTGCCGCACGGTGGCGGCCGGACCGCGCTGGTCCATCAGGAGTGCCACGAAGAAGCCGGCGAGGATGAAGAACACCGGCATGCGGAAGGCGTGGATGAACGCGACCAGCAGGTCGGCCGCGGGCGTGGTCTTGTCGTCGCGCCACGGCAGGAAGGACGGGCCGGCCATGTGGATCACCGCGACGTGCAGCACGATGCCGAGCCACATCATGGCGGCGCGCAGGTGGTCGAGCGCGTGCAGCCGCTGCGCGCTGCCGGAGCCGTGGGTCATTTGTGCCTCCCTGTCTTCTTTTGATGAAAGTGACTCTAGCAGCCCTTCCGGAACGTGTGCCGATGACCCGCCGCACCGCCAGTTCGTATCGAGGTGCAACGAGAGCGCATGACTTTGGTCGCATCGGCGTGGATTCCCCCCCTGATGGGCGGGGTGCCTGGCCGCGCGACGACATCACAATGCGTGCTCATCGCGACCCCGTGACTTCAGCCCGATGCCGTTCCGCCGAAACCTGTCCCGCGCTCCCCGCCGTTCCGCCCCGCGCCGCGTGGTCGAATGGCTCGGCGTGATCGCGCTGGCCGGCGTCCTCGGCGGCTGCGGCCCGGCGGTGTCCAACGACGGCGGGAAATCCAGCATGATCTTCGGTCTGTTCAAAAGCAAGTACGGCACCACGGTGCGGCCCGAACTGGGCGGCTCGCTCCAGCGCGAGACGGCCTTCCCCGCGGTGCCGCAGCCGCCCGCGCCGTCCTACCCCACGCTGCGCAACTTCAGCGCCGACGCACCGCCGCCTTCGGGCGTGCTCGCCACCGAGCGCAAGCCCCAGCCGCCGGCCGAGGCCTTCATCGTCGATGCGGCCGCCGGCCAGCCCGCCGTGGCGCTGGTGAACACGTACGGGGCCAGGCAGTCCACCGGCTTCTGGGAGATCCAGCCGGGAACGCCTGCGCGCTTCGGCAAGGCCCGCACCAGCACCTTCGACCCCTCGCAGCCGAAGTGGATCATGTGGTCGTCCGAGGGCGTGCTGGCGCTGCCTGCCGGCCGCATCCTGTTCCACCTCAAGTACCACGACCCGCGCCCCATCGACGCGCTGTTCGTCTACGACATCGCGGCCGACCGCGTGCGCCGCTTTGCCGACGTCACGCCCGACTGGGCGCGCGGCCTGCCGCTGCGGTACCTCGCGAGCCTGCAGGTGCGCCCCGACACCGTGCTCGTGCGCTACGGGTCCGACAAGGAACGCATCGGCCCGCAGCGCTACGTGAACCACTTCGACCACCTCGTGCTCTTCTCGCCGCGCCATCCGGACGGCCTCGAGATCGCCACCGTCGGCCTCGACGACGGCGGCGTGCGGCGCTGGGGCGTGGTGGGCAGCCGCCTGTGGCTCGAGACCGCCGACGACCGGGCCAACCCACCACGGTCGAACGTCTGGTCGCTCGACCTCACCCCCGTTCTTTGATCCACCCCAGGGAGACCGCGGGTCACCGCGGCGTCATCACACCATGTCGAACCACGAATTCCTCTCGCCCCAAGAGGCGACCTTCATCGCCCACAACGCGTACTTCACGTTGCAGAACTGGATCACGGGCGTGCCCAAGGTCGGCATGGAGACCCGAGCCAACGTGCAGAAGATGGTGACGGGCGACGGGCTCGGCACCGGGGTGCTGACGAAGGGCCACGCCAACACGTCGCTGGGCGCCACGCCGCTCGCCGGCGCGCGGCTCGACCGCGTGTTCGCCGGCTCCACGGCGGGCGTCTCCACCGGTTTCGGCTACGTGCTGAGCTTCAACCGTGCCGGCCGGCGCCAGGTCGTGATCGCCACACGCGGCACCCGCGCCGAACACTCGAAGGCCGACATCTTCACGGACCTGCGCGCGTCGATGGTGGGGTTTCCGGGCTTCGGCCCCGTGCACCAGGGTTTCCGCAACACCTTCGACAGCGTGAAGATCGGACTCGCCCGCGACATCAACCGGATCATGGATGCCGACGTCGTGCACTGCGTCGGGCACAGCCTGGGTGGTGCGGTGGCCACGCTCGTGGCAGCCCACTTCTCGGCGCATGGCAAGGACGTCAAGCTCTACACGTTCGGCTCGCCGCGCGTGGGCGCGATGGGCGCGCAGCACGCCATCGAGCAGTCGATCGGCAAGCGCAACATCTTGCGCGTCGCCCACGACCTCGACCCGGTGACCATGGTGGGCCCGTACCCGTACGGCCACGTCAACGGCGATCCGGACGACGAGAACAACATGACGCTCGTGTCGCCCACCGGCAAGCTGCTCAGTGTGGCGAACCACGACATGCTCGAGTATGTCGCCAGCATCGGCGCCCCCGACATCTCGTGGGAGACCGTGCGCCTGCGCGCGATGGCCGTCGACCACGACAACGCGGTGCTCGCCCGCTGGCTGCTGCGCAGCTCCGACAACCCGGGCTGGATGACGCAGCGCGCCGCGCAGGGCCTGAGCTACCTGATGAAGGCGTTCAGCCACCTGCTGAAGCAGGCCGGGTTCGCCTCGATCCGGGGGCTCACGGCCATCGACCTCTTCTGCGTGTCGCTGGCCCGCGACCTGACCCGCCTCGCCGAGCAGAGCGCGGAGTTCATGCAGTGGATCCGCCACGCGGCCGGCTGGGCGCGCATCGTCATCTCCGGCGCGGCGCAGATCACCGCGAAGGTGATCCGCGGCATCCTGTCGGCGATGATGAGCGTGCTCACGCCCATCGCCACGCAGGCGCTAGTCAACGTCGCCGGGCGTGGCTTGCCGCTGCCGCTGATGATCGGCGGTGCGGCAGCCCTCGCCGGTTCGGTGATCTGACCATGGACCGGTCCTCGTTCGAGTTCCTGTACCTGCACGCCCACGCCATCGCCGACCTGTCGTTCCTGCGGGGCATGGCCGCGGCGCTCGCGTCGCCGGTCCCCGACCTCACGCCCGAGCAGTTCGCCGCCAATGCCGCGGCGGCCGAGCAGGCGATGAACGTCACCGAGGCCGAGTTCGACTGGTCCGCCTTCGAAGGTGTGCCGGGCTTCGATGCCGCGGCCAGCACGGGCCTCGACACGGGCGAGGCGGTCACGGCCGACGTCGGCCCCACGTTCGGCGAAGCGCTGGAGCAGGCCGGCGCCACGCTGGACGGCGACGGCCCGCCGGAACTCGAACCGTACCTCGTGCACCTGCATGCCGCGCGCGGACTGCTGCAGCCGCGCATCGACGTGTGCCACGAGATGGCGGGCCCGGAACTCGACGCGGTGCTGCTCGACCTGCCGCCGGACCTGGCACCGCTGAACCGGGCGCTGTCCGCGGCCGAATTCCTGCCGTGGCTCGAAGCCTACGAGCAGCAGCACGACGGGGTGTCGACCGTCGTGGCGATGGTGCGCGAGCTGGACTCGGTGTGACCGCGGTGTCGGCATTGCATCGGACACTCGCGGCCACGGCCCTGTGGGCCATGGCATTCGGCGCCGTCGCCGCGCCGCGCGCGGCCGTGGTGCTGCAGCCGGCGCCACCCACCCGCGTGACCGCGGCGCAGCTGGCCTCGCTGTGCGCGGCGTTGGCCACGCCGTGCGAACCGGCGGAGACGAAAGCCTACGTGGCGCGCGGGCAGGGAGACGGCCCGATGTGGCTGATCGACGCGTCCCGCCCGATGCTGGTGGTGCTCGACGCGGCCGACCCGCTGCGGGGCAACCGCGCCACCCTGTGGGACTTCTCGGAGCAGCCTCACACGCAAGCGCCGCGTGCGGATGGCGGCAAGGCGCCGCCGCTCGAAATCCATCCGGCGCTGTACCCCGTGGGTGAGCACGGTTTCGCGATCGCCCTGGTGAGCGAGGTCCGCGAGATGTACTCCGGTGGCGGCGCATCGTTCCGCACGGCCGACTTCGTCGCGCTCGACGCCGCACGCACGGTGGCCTACGGCGCCGTGCCGTTCTCGTGCAGCAAGATGGTCCGCGCGTGTTTCAGCGAACGCGACTACGCACGAGGCCATTGCCACGACGAATCATCCGGCGGTCTGACCATCCGCTACCCGGACGGTGAGGGCCGCTGGACCTTCCAGTGGCGCGAGACCGAGTGGCCGGCGTTCGCCCCGAAGTCCCGCGAGACCACCGAGCGCACCACGTTCCGGGTCGCTCCGGGCAACACGAAACCCCCGGCGTCGGTGGGGTTCTGCGGCGGGCCGATGTAACGGGCTCGACGCCGGAACGGGCCGTCGAGACGTCGCCCGGCGCCGGCTCCCGGGCGACCAGCGCCCCACCCGTCGCCGGGGTCTTGAGTCCCTCCTGACGGAACCTGTCGGAACGATTCGGTAGCGTGTGTCCCTCGTTCATGGAGGTACGCAATGGACATCGTCATGGGTGGTACGGGGCATGTGGGATCGGCCGTGGTCGAGGCCTTGCTGCGCGAGGGCCGGGAGGTCCTGCTGGTGACGCGCGACGCGGGCCATGCGTCGCGTTGGATGGCGTCGGGTGCATCGGTCGCGGAAGCGGATGTCGACGACCCGTCGTCGCTGCGGTCCGTGTTCCGGCGCGGCCGCCGGGCCTTCCTGCTCAACCCGCCGGGGGATGTCACCGGCGATCCGGACGTGACCGAGCGGCACACCATCGCCAACATCGTGTCGGCCCTGGAAGGGTCGCCGCTCGAGAAGGTCGTGGCGGCGTCGACGGGCAACGCACAACCGGGTGAACGCCTGGGTGACCTGAACACGCTGTGGACGCTGGAGGAAGGGTTGCGAGGGCAGCCGGTGCCGGCGGCCATCAACCGGGCCGGCTACTACATGAGCAATTGGGATGGCCAGCTGGACACGGTGCGCACCACCGGCCGGCTGCAGACCCTCTTTCCGGCGGACCTGCCCATCCCGATGGTGGCGCCCCGCGACGTCGGCGAAGCCGCGGCGCGCCGGCTCGTCTCGCCGTTGGACGACGTGGGCCTCATGAGCGTCGAAGGCCCGGCGCGCTACACCCCGGTGGACGTCGCCGATGCCTTCTCGCGGGCCCTGGGCCGTGCGGTGGAGGTCGACGTGGTGCCGCGCGCGCAGTGGGAGGCGTCGTTCCGCCAGCTCGGCTTCTCCGAGGCTGCGGCGTCGTCGTACGCCCGCATGACCGCGTGCTGCGTCGACCAGGGGTTCGACTCCCCGCAAGGCGCATGGCGCGGCACGACGACGCTGGTGTCGTACATCGAGGCGCTGGTGGCGAACGCTGCGGGCCGGTGAGGCGGGGGCGCACGTTTCATCGACGTGAATCGCCCGGGGATCGGCCCGCTCCGGCGGCTGACACCGTCACTCGACGCGGGCCAGCTCGTGGCGCAGGATGCCGTCCCTGGTGAAGGTCACTGGGCGTCGGGGACAGTGCTGCGGAGCTGCAGTTGCGATGTGAAGGCGTTCGGCCGCACAGGCGCCCATGCCGGCATCGTTGGATCTTCCGGCGCCGCGCTGTAGCGCTGGGCCGGGACGGCGAACGTCGTGTCCCGGGCCGCCACGCCGCGCAGCGGCACCGCGCGCAGCCTCGTCACCAGCTCGTCGAGAGGCGCCGCGAACCCCTGCATGTTGAAGAACGGACGCTCGACGACCGGCACGCCTTCAGGCAGTCTTCCGTGCACGCGGGGGCGCCTTCTTGCCGAGCGCGCCACGCGCGCTGCCCGGTTTCGCCGGCGCCGGCGGCGGGGCCCCGCGCACCCACGACTTCACCACCAGCCCCAGGGCCAGCCCGGCCGCGAACACCGCCCAGAACAGCCAGCCCGCCTGGTTTTCCAGCCCGTGGTGCAGGTTCATGCCGAACACCGCGGCCACCGTCATCAGCGGGAAGGTGAGGGCGGCGATGGTGTTGAGCTTGAGCTGGGCGCGCGTGCCGGCCAGTGCCGCCTGGGTCTGGGCCTCGGCCTGCTTCGCGAGGCGGTAGTCGAGCGCGAGCCGGGCGTTCGCGAGCAGCAGTTCGAAGCCGCGGGCCACGTCCACCGCGCGGTCGCGCCAGGTGATCACCAGGCGATCGTCCTTCACGTGCTCCCGGGCCTGCTGCAGCGCATCGCGCAGGTTCACGGCGGCACGGCTTGTGGGCAGCAGGCGGTCGAGCAGCGGGAACAGGTCATCGGCGGTCTCGGCCGACGCGTATTGCTGCTCGGCCTGTCCCAGCAGCGTCTCGTAGCGGGTCAGCAGGTCGGCCATCATGTGCTGGCCGTGTTCGGCCCCCTGGAAACGCCAGGCGCCGTCGGGACCGCGCAGGAACACGCGGTGTTCGCGTTCGTTGCCCTCGTTCACCGGCGGTTCGTGCAGCACCACGAGCAGGTGGTCGCCTTCGTGGATGGCGCGCTGCGCGCCGTAGCTGTCCTGGCCGAGCCGCTGCGTGATCTCGGGGGGGAGTTTCCAGTTGAATTCCGGGCGTGCCATGCGAAGGTCCTAGCGGAGTCGGGTCCAGAGGGTGTCGAACTGCGCCTGGAACTGGCGCACGAGGCCGGGGTCGTTCTGGACCACCAGGTTCTCCTCGTTGAACTGGGCCGCGCTGCGCGTCCAGTTGTAGCTGCCGTTGAGCAGCCACGTGCCGTCGAACAGCGCGAACTTGTGGTGCATGTGCGCGTCGGTGCGGTCCACCGCCACGGGGATGCCGGCCTGGCGCAGCTGGGCGATGTCGCTGCCGGCGTCGAACTCCTTGTCGTTGTCGGTCACGATGCGCACGGACACGCCGCGCGCGTGGGCCGCCAGCACCTCGGCCGTGATGCGGTCGTCCGACAGCGTGAACACGCAGAGGTCGGCCTGCTGCCGCGCCGCGCGCAGGCGGTCGACGATGGCCTGCAGACAGGCCATGCCCGGACTGAAGTGCGCCGACGCGACCGCCGTGCCCTGCGGCGCGCGGCCCACGTCGAGCGAACGCACCACCCCTTCGAGCCACTTCAGCAGGCCGGCCAGGTCCTCGGCCGAGGGCGAGGCCGCGAGGCGTTCGCGGACGAGGGCGAACGCGCGGTTGCGCAGCTGGCGCAGGCCCTCCTCGGGAGGCGAGACCTCGCGCAGCGCCTGCGTGAGGTCGCGCTTCTCGTCGTCGCTCAGGCGCTCGTCGGCGATCGATGCTTCGATCTGGGTCAGCAGTGTGTCCATGGTCCTCAGGCCTTCGGGGCGGTCTTGCGCTTGACGTCCTCCAGCGCGCGGCCGACCCGCTCGACCTCGTCGCGGATGGAGCTGTCGAGCTTCAGCCGGTGTTCGGTGGCGGCGATCAGCGGCACCATGATCTTGCGGTACGTGATCGACAGTTCGAGCAGCGCGTCGGCCATGCGCCGGCCTTCGTCGTTCGGCGCCTCCGGCTTCAGGCCGTCGACCGCGCGGGCCACGTCGAGGAGCGTGCTGGCGATGCGCGTGCTGCCGTCGGTGTCGTCGCCACCCAGCTTGCGGCGGCGCACGAACTCGTCGCGGATGTCGCGGTAGCGGCGGTCCTCGTCGTCGGTGGGGCGGCCCAGCAGCTGCGCGAGCTTGAGCAGGTTCTCCTCGGCGCCGGTGGTGAGCGTCTGGGCCTCGCCGCGGTAGTGGTCGCGCAGCAGCGCGTCGAGCTCGTCATCGCGCATCAGCGCGGTGATCTTGCCCGCGAGCTTCGTCATGTTGCGGTAGCTGCCCTGCAGCTTGAACGGCGGCTCGGTGCGGTAGGCGTCCTGCTGCGCGGCCGACTCGATGTAGGCGAGGTTGACCTTGAGCAGCAGGTCGCGCGCCCGGAAGAGCCGCTGCATCAGCGCGGTGAGTTCTTCCAGCTCGGCCGCGCTGTACGCGTGCGTGAACGTGCTCGACGGCACGTCCTCGCCCGAGGCCAGGCGCACGAGGCGGTGCACGTCCTGCGGGTCGCGCGAGGCGAGTGGCATCAGCGCCGGGTTCGCGGTGAGCGCGTTCTCGATGTACGACAGCGCGAAGATCGCCTCCTTGCCGCCCAGCACGTCGCCGAGGTTGTAGATGTCCGCACGGTTGGCCAGCATGTCCGGGATCTTGAACACGTCGCCCGACTCGGTGTACGGGTTGCCGGCCATCACCACCGCGAAACGCTTGCCGCGCAGGTCGTGGCTGCGGGTTTCGCCGTTCCACACGCCCTCGATGCGGCGCGTGCCGTCGGCCAGCGCGATGAACTTCTGCAGGAACTCGGGGTTCGTGTGCTGGATGTCGTCGAGGTACAGCATCACGTTGTTGCCCATCTCGAGCCCGAGGTTGAGCTTCTCGAGTTCCTGGCGGGCGGCGCTGTTGGGCGCGGTGGCCGGGTCGATGCTCGTGACCTGGTGGCCGAGCGCCGGGCAGTTGATGCGCACGAAGATCAGGCCGAGGCGGTCGGCCACGTACTCCATCAGCGTCGTCTTGCCGTAGCCCGGCGGCGAGATGAGCAGCAGCAGGCCCATGCGGTCGGTGCGGTTGCCTTCACCGGCCGCGCCGAGCTGCTTCGCGAGGTTGTCGCCCACGAGCGGCAGGTACACCTCGTCGATCAGGCGGTTGCGCACGAACGTCGACAGCGGCTTCGCCTGGAACTGCGTCAGCCGCAGGCGCGTCTTCTCCTTCGCGATCAGCTCGTGGCGCAGCGCCTGCAGCGCCTCGAAGCCGGGCACGTCGTGGCCGGTGTGGTGCAGGTAGCGGCGCCAGAAGTCGTTGAGGTTCAGTGCGAGCTGCCCGCCGGCCACGCGCGGGTGTTCGGCGAGCAGGCCGGACAGCACGACGTCGAGGGTGGCGTTGATGCGGGCGCGGGGGCCGGGGAGGGCGAACACCATGGCGGCGTCGTCGATCCAGGCGAGTGTGTCGGTCGACTGGGTGCGGGCGAACGCCCCCACCCAGTCGCGGGCGAGGCGCCAGCGTTCGGGGGCGGTGGCGGCGTCGAGGTCCGCGGTCCACGCCGCCAGGCGGCCGCCGCGCTCCAGCTCGCGCGACAACGCGTCGGCGAGGTCCTGGCCCGCGCCGCTCAACACCCAGGCCTCGGCGCCGTGTTCGCTCGCGAGCTGGTGGATGAAGTACGTGGCGGACTGCCGGGTGAGCGTGGCCAGTTGCTGCGCGCGGTCGGTGTCGCCGTCCTCCGGCAGCAGGTCGGGCAGCACGTCTCGGGCGAAGTCCGACAGGGCCTGTGCGATGTCGGCCTCCAGCCGGACCATCGCATCGCGAGTCCCGAACAGCTCGCGCATCTGCATCGCCGCGCGGGCGCGACGCTGCAGCGACTCGCGTTCGGCGACGAAACGGCCGTGGTGCCAGTAGAGCTGGGCCAGCGCCCGCTCGGTGGGACCCCACGCGAGCAGCCCGGCCTGGGCCTGCATCGTGACCAGCGCGGCGAGCACGCGGGCGGCGTCCTCGTCGTGCACGCCCTTCTGGTAGCCCTCCTGGTAGCGCGGCGCGGCGTACTGCCGCAGCGCCGCCAGCAGCGCGGCGTGCGACTCGGCGCCGTCGCCGGCCAGGCGGGACAACTCGTCCCACGAGAGCGAAACCTCGCCCCGTTGCGCGGCTTCGAGGAAGCGCCCGGCGAGGAACTCGGCGCGGGCGAGCGACGGGCTCTCCGACACCAGCGGCCGTGACCCGTAGGCGGCGAGCGGCGCGAGGCGAGGCTCGTCCACGGGGGCGTGGTAGTCCGTGCCGGACAGGTGGTAGGCGAGCCCGTCGCCCTTCGGCACCAGCGTGAGGTCGAGCGGCTGGCGGTTGATCGTGAAGGCGTGGCGGCCGAGGCGCAGCGTGTTGCCGTCGTCGGCGACGAGTTCGCTCTTGTCGCGCACGGCGCGCAGCGCCGAGTCGCGGGCGGTCTTGAGGCGCGTGTCGAGGTCGTCGGCGGCCACGGCCGCACCTTGCGCCCGCAGGTCCTCGATCAGCTTGCGCAGTTTCGCGAGCAGCGGGTCGGCGGCGAAGTAGCTGTGCACCTGCGCGAGGTCGGCCAGCTGCGACACGCGGCGGGGCACACCGTCGAGGATGCGGCCGGCCGCGTCCACCAGCGCCTGCGCGCGGCGCTGCCGGGCGTCGACCAGCGTCTGGCGCCGGGCCGACAGGGCTTCCACCACGGCTTCGCGCTTGTCGGCGATGTCGGCGAGGAACCCTTCCTGTTCGGCGAAGCGGCCTTCGAGTTCCTCCAGCTGGGCCAGCAGGCGGGTGAGGGTGTCATCGCACTTCTCGGGCGTGTCGGCGAACTCGAGGGCGTTGTCGACCGCCTGGCCGAAGAGCTTGAACTGCGCACCGAACTCGGCGGCGGCCTCGCTCGAACCGAGGGTTTTGCGCCGGTTGCGCGCGTCGGCGCGCAGGCGGTTGATCTCGGTGTAGAGCAGCGAGATGCGGTCGAGGATGGCGGTGCGGACGACGGCGTCGCCGCCCGGCAGGTTGCCCAGCTGTTCGGTGAGCACGTCGATGCCCGCCGCGAGGCCGTCGAGCGTTTCCAGCACCTGGGCCAGCAGCGACGTGGTGCCGGCTTGCGGCAGTTCGGCGGCGAGCCGTGCGAGTTCCTTCTGGTGGCCGTCGAAGGCCCGCTCGTCGGCGAGGAACTGCAGCGCACGTTCGCCCACGCGCTGCTGCTCCGCGACGAGCTCGGCGTCCATCGCACCGATGCGATCCAGGTCGGCGTACCGCAGTTCGCGGAGCATCTGCAACTGGCCGCGCTGCTCGCGCAGGCGGCCGAGCGCCTGCATGAAATCGTCGGGACGCCGCCAGAGCATGCTGGCGATGTCGGTGGTGAGCGCGCGTTGGGCACCCTCGGCCTGCGTGAGCGCACGGGCGGTGTCGCGCCGGATGGCGTCCACCTTCTCGAATTCGGCGAGGGTGTTGCGCGACGCGTCGGCGATGGCGCGCAGCGTGGTGTGCAGGCCGCCGGCCTCGGGCGCGTCGAGCCAGAAGTACGCATCGGCCAGGCGGGTGCATTGGCGGATCAGGTCGTCGTACGCGGCTCGGGTGGGCACCTGCTCGCGCACGGCCCGGGCGATGCCCATCAGGTCGGACACGCCACGCACGAGGTCGGCATTGCCCACGCGGCCGAAGAAGCCGGTGCCGCGGGGCTGGCGGCTCGCGTGTTCCTCGTGCGCGAAGGGTGTCTGCCACAGCTGCATCGGGTGCACGCGCACCGGCTCGCCTCGGTCGGCCTGGAACACGAGCATGCGGCCGTCGGGCAGCCGGGCGTAGCCGTTCGCGACGATCGGCGGGCTCAGGGCCTTCTCGATCAGGTTGTACGTGAAGAGGCCGTAGTGGCCGCTGGACGGCTGCGAGAAGATGTAGAGCACGTCCTCGCCGTTCGGCGAACGCACCATGCGCTTGAAGCGCAACCCGTCCACCAGTTCGCCGGGCAGGTCGAAGGTCTTCGTCTCGCCGGACTGCAGGTAGCAGCCGCCGGGGAAGACGATGCCGTGGTCCTCCGGCAGCTGGATGCACGAGGCGCCGATGGCGTCGATGCGTTGCACCTGCTGCGTGCGGGTGTTGTAGACGAGGTAGCGCGTCTGCGTCTCGCGGTACGGCTTGACCCGCAGCAGGATCAGCAGCCCGAGCTTCGCGTAGGCCACCTCGGCGTCGGTGAGCGACTGCGTCGGATCGCTGACGGGTTCGCTGTAGATGCCGTGGCCGGTCTCGGTGTTGTTCTCGACCTTGACCGTGAGGTCCCCGCCGACGGTCTCGACGAACACCGTGTCGAGGATGTTGATGTGGGGGAAGCTGCCGCCCACGTGTTCCTCACGCGTGCACACCGTCCACTCGAAGTCGTGGCTCGGGGGCAGCGCGATGTCGCGTTCACCGCGGTTGTCGGTGTAGCGGATGGTGCCGTCGTTCTCGATGGACCAGCGGAACACCCGCACGTCGCTGACCTGCTGGCCGATCTGGAATGCCGCGAGCAGCTTGTCGTGCGTGACCCGCAGCTGCGTCAGCGTGGCCTGCTTGTAGTAGGTGTAGAGCTCGCGGAAGTCGGCGAGGAACCGCGGGTCGTCGAGGAAAGTGCCGGTGGCGGGCACCGATTCGAGTTCGTCGCCGCCGTCCGCCGCGGGCAGCCGGTACAGCGCGAACACGTCCTCCACGGCCGTTTCCTTGCGCAGCCCGATGAAGACGTTGTAGCCGAACAGGAACAGGTCGCCGATGACGACCAGGTCGCGCGCGACGCAGTTGTTCTCGGTGCGCGCCCGCGTGCGCAGGATCATCGCCTGCTCGGAGCGGCCGAACTCGGCCAGGCGCGCGGTGTTGAGCGCGCGGGCCTGTTCGAGGAGCGTGCCACCCTGGTCGGCGAGGCGCTTCTTCAGCAGCTCGTAGGAGCCGCTGTCGGCCACCATCCGTTCGGTGGTGTCGGTGGAGGAGGTGTCCGCCATGCCGGGTTACTGCTTGAACCCGTTCAGCAGCCCCTGCAGCGCGGCCTTCTGCGACTCGCTGCCGTCGCGCATCACCTTGCCCAGCAGGGCCGAGACGGTGAGGTCCTTCAGCTCGCCCGTCGAGTCGCCGAGCGCACCCACCACCGTGCGCACGTCCTCGATCACGTCGCGGTTGCCGGCCAGCTGGTCCTTGAACGCGACCTGCAGCGTGTTGCTCTTCGCGATGGTGCCGTCGATGTTCTTGCCGATCGAGATGGCGTTGACGAACCGCTCGAAGTAGTCGCCCTGGCCGCCGACGATGTCGATGTTGGCCTTGGCGAGCGCGGTGCCCAGCACCTCGGCCTGGTCCTTCGCGATGGCGGTCTGCGCGTCGATGCCCTTGAGCGTCTCGACGTGCGCCATCTCCAGGCGCATGCGGTATTCCTCGTGCGCGCGGGTGTCCGGACCCATGGCCTTCATGGCCTCGAACTTCTCGCGCAGGCCCTTCGCCTCGGCGTTGAACTTGGCCTCGACCACCTGGGCGTCGACCTGGCCCGACTTCAGCGCGGCGTCCGCATCGGCGGCGCGCACCGACACCTCGGCCATGCCCAGCTTCTCCTTGCCCTGCGCCTCGGCCTCGAGCTTGGCGCGCAGGCCGGAGGCTTCCGCCATGGCGGTGGCTTCCACCACGGTGGCGTTCGCCTGGCCGGTCTTCAGCAGCGCTTCGGCGCGGGCGAGTTCCACCTTGGCGTCGACGAGGCCCTGTTTCTCCTTCGCGTCAGCGCTGGCGATCAGCACGCGGGCGTCGGCCAGGCCCGGGGCGGCGGCGATGGCGGTGAGGCCTTCGGCCTCGCGCTTCTTCGATTCGGCGTCACGCTCGGCGACCTTGAAGCGCGCCTCGGCGAGCGTCTGCTCCTCGGTGGCCTTGTGGCGCGCGCGGCGTTCCTGCGCCTCGGCGGCCTTCACTTCCATCACGAGCTTTTCCTCGGCCTGGCCTTCGGCCATGATGATGGTGGACTTCTTGGTGCGGTCGGCCTCGGCCACCACGCGCACGTCCTTGATCGCCTCTTCCTGCTCGGCCACCGTGCGCTCCACGACGATGCGCTCGCGGATCACGTCGGCGATGGCCTTCTTCTGCACCTCGACGGCCTTTTCCTTGTCGATGGTCTGCAGCGTCACCTCCTTCTCGCGCGCGACGATCTCGAGCTGGCGGGCGCGGATGACCTTCTCCTCCTCGATGGCCACCGCACGCTTGCGGTTGTTCTCGGCCACCTCCTTCTCGCGCAGCACGTTCTCCTGTTGCACCGACACGACCTGCTCGGTGTTCAGTCGGGCGAGCTCGGTCTTGGCCTGTTCCTCGGCCTGCACCTTGGCGGTCTCCGCTTCCTCGCGGGCGCGCACCGAGGCCACCTCGCGCTTCTGGCGCGACTGGGCGTCGGACTGCTGGCGCTCGAGCTCCAGCAGCGTTTCCTGCGCTTCGACGTCCTTCTTCTTGATCTGCATCTCCTCGTTGCGGCGCAGTTCGTTCGTGCGCACGTGCTCCACCGCGGTGAGCTCGGTGATCTTGCGGATGCCCTGGGCGTCGAGGATGTTGTTCGAGTCGAGCTTGTGCAGCGGCGTCTGCTCGAGGTAGTCGATGGCGGCGTCGTCGAGCTTGTAGCCGGAGAGGTCACCGCCGATGGCCTTCAGGATTTCTTCACGGAAGTGGGCGCGGTCCTGGTACAGGTCCACGAAGTCCATCTTCTTGCCGACGGTCTTGAGGCCTTCGGAGAACTTGGCCGAGAACAGCTCCTCGAGCGTCTCCTGGTTGGACGCGCGCTCGCAGCCGATGTTCTGGGCCACCTTCAGCACGTCGTCGGCGGTGTTGTTCACGCGCACGAAGAACTTCACCTTGATGTCGGCGCGGATGTTGTCCTTGCAGATCAGGCCCTGGTTGCCGGAGCGGTCGATCTCGACGGTCTTCACGGAGATGTCCATCAGCTCGGCCTTGTGGATGATGGGGTACACCATGTGGCCGGTGAAGGTGACGTCGGGATCGGCCCGCAGCGTGTTCACGATGAGCGCGTAGCCCTGCTCCACCTTGCGGTAGAACTTGGCGAACATGGCGAACAGGCCCAGCACGAGCAGGGCCAGGACTCCGACGGCGATGAAGATGGGCTCCATGAATTTCCCTCAGCTTTATTGGTTGGAATGCGTGACAGCGATGAATGGGGTGGTGTGGCGCGCGGGCGCGTTCACACCTCGGGTTCGATCGAATAGCGTTGTGTGGCGGGGTCGTAGTCGACGATGCGGGCGGGCGAGCCGCGGGTGAACACGTTGGGCTCGGCGGCACGCACGTCGATGTTGAGCGGGGCGCCGCGGCGCGGCACCTCGGCCTGACCGAAGGTGTCGGTGACGCGGCTGGTCAGCACGCTGCAGCGCTGCCCCACCAGCGATGCATTCGTCGCGGCGCCGTGGGTCACGAACAGGCGGCGCAGCGGCCGCAGGCTCACGGCCGTGGCGGGCAGGGCGAGTGCGAAGCTGCCGAGGAGGGCGGCGGTGCCGGCGGCGACTTGCAGGAGCAGCGTGGGCACGAGGGGCAGCAGCCACATCGCGATCAGGCAGCACACGGTCCACGAGATCAGCACGAGCAGGCTGATGGCCACCGAGAACGGCACGCCGCCGAGGCCGAAGGCCACGATGAATCCGGCGAGGGTGCCCAGGTCGTCGACGCTGGCGTCAGCCTGCAGTTCGAGGTCGATGCCGCTGCTGTCGAAGTCCACGACCCCGACGACGGCCAGCACCCAGTAGAACAGCACCATGCCCAGCAGCGCGGTGTAGATCGCCGTGGGGTAGCCGAGCGCTGCCCCGAAGAAGTTTCCCATTCCCTGCTCCCTCGTTCGTTCTTGCTGTGTTCCGCGCGCCTTGTTCTGTTGTTGCGCGCGGGGTGCCGGTCATTGTGCCGGCGAGCCCTCGTCGGCCTGGCCGGCGAAGGCGATGAGTTCCGCGGTGACCCGCTCCTTGATGGTCAATCGGTCGTCGCTGGCGAGCCCGTAGCGGCGCGCCAGCAGCTCGTAGTCGGCCGGGCTCAGCGACACGGTCAGGCGCGGTCGCTTCGGCTTCTCCGCCGTGGGCAGGTCGAGCAGCTTGCGGATCTGGTCGGAGTTCGAGAGGTGGTTCTCGAACGCCGCCTGGCGCACCGCCTGCAGCACGGCCTCCTCGACGTCGAAGGCGACCTGGACGGCCCGGATCGCCTCGTCGGACGAGGTCCAGCGGGCCGGCTTTTGCCGCACGTTCATTCGGCCGCGGGGGCGGTGCGCGTGGCCGCACGGGCGCGGATGCGCGCCATCGCGTCTCGCTGGCGGTCGGCCTGTTCGCCGATGCCCGCCTCGCGCAGCTTGCGGTCGAGCGCACCATGGCCCAGTTCGCCTTCCAGCTGGTCGGCCGCGGTCATGCGGTCGGCCAGTTCCTCGTGCCGCTGCTTGATGCGTTCGAGCGACTCGCGGGCGTTCAGCAGGCGCGAGCCGCCGCTGCCGAGGTTCTCCGAGATGGAGCGGGTGGCGCGGTAGACGCTTTCGGTGGTCTTCGCGATGCCGATCTCGCGTTCGTGTTCGCGGATGCGCTGCTCGGCAGTGCGCACCAGGTCCTTCAGCTTGACCACCTGCAGCGCATAGGCCGCATGCGCCTTCGTCTGGCCGGCGAGTTCCTCCTCGAGCGCGGCCACGCGGCCGGCCACTTCCTCGGCCAGGGTCTCCTGCGACTTGTCGAGTGCCTCGACGGCCAGCGATTCATAGCGCGCAGCCTCCTGCTGCAGGCGCTCGATCTCGCGGGCGCTCTGCATCTCCTTGGCCATCACCATCGTCAGGTCGTTGCGGGCGGCCACGATGGCCTGGCGCGCGTCGACGATCTCCTGCTCGTAGATGCGCGTGGCGTTGGCGTCGACGACGCTTTCGCCGATCTCGCGCACGCTGCCGCGCAGCAGGGTCACCACTCTCTTGATCACGGACATGGGGCTCTCCTATTCCAGGAACTCGGACAGGGCATCGAGGGCGTCGAGGGCGTTGTCGCTCAGCACGGCGACGTCCTGCGCGACGGCTTCGACGGGGGAGTCGATGGCGAGGGCGCCGGTCAGCACGTAGCGATCACCGATGCGCCCGAACGCCGACAGCGGCACGGAGGGGTTCAGCTCGAGCAGCGTCTGCGCCAGTTCGTTGCGGCGCGAGGGCTTCACCTCGTCGTCCGACCAGAGGTAGCAGAGGCACAGGATCTGCGTGTCGGACCGCGTGATGAAGATCGGCAGCTCGTCGCGTCCGCCGATGCTCACCTGCACGACGGGCACCTCGCCGGGGATGGGCTGCAGGTGCACCGCGACCTTGCCCATCAGGCGACCGAGGTGGTCGTCGAGGCGAAACAACTGCTCGTGAAGTGGTTTCATGGCTCCTCTCGTGGTGGGAGCCGAAAGGGCCCCATGCGTTGCAGCGTAGGGCTCGCGACATAACATGTCAACCACCCCGAAGAGGGGTGCGTGTGAGCAGGCGTGTCCCGTCAGGGACGTGTTCGCATCAAGGTGCTCTTGCCGAAGAGACTCTCGATCAGGTCGACGGCGACCTCGGCGGTGCTGTTGCGCACGTCCAGCGCGGGGTTGAGTTCCATCACGTCGAGCGAACCCAGGCGGCCCGTGTCGGCGATCATCTCCATGCACAGCTGGGCCTCGCGGTACGTGGGGCCGCCGCGCACGGTGGTGCCGACGCCGGGGGCCACGTCGGCGTCGAGGAAGTCGACGTCGAAGCTCACGTGCAGGTGGGTGTTGGCGTCGAGCGTGGCGAGGGCGATCTCCATCGTGTGGCGCATGCCCATCTCGTCGATGTAGCGCATGTCGAAGACCTCGAGGTCCATCTCGTGCACGAACTGCTTCTCGCCCTGGTCGACGCTGCGGATGCCGATCTGGCGGACCCACTTCGGGCTGATGGCCGGCACGTGGCCGCCGATCTCGACGAGCTCCTTCGGGCCGTGGCCGCACAGGCAGGCGACGGGCATGCCGTGCAGGTTGCCGCTCGGGGTCAGGGTCTGCGTGTTGAAGTCGGCGTGGGCGTCGAGCCAGAGGATGCGCAGCTTGCGGTTCTGCTCGCGGCAGTGCCGCGCCACCGCGCTGATGGACCCGATGCCGAGGCAGTGGTCGCCGCCGAGCAGGATGGGGCGCCGGCCGAGCTTCAGCTCGGCGTACACGGCCTCGTGCACCGCGAGGTTCCACGCATGCACCTCGGCGAGGTGACGGTAGCCGTCGACGGGCGGCAGGTTGGGGTTCGGCGGCCCGGAGAGGTTGCCGCGGTCGACCACCTCGAGGCCGTGGCTCGCGAGCACCGGGCCGATGTTGGCGACGCGCAGGGCCTCGGGTCCCATGCTGGACCCGCGGGTGCCGGCGCCCACGTCGGTGGGGGCGCCGATGAGGCTGACGGGCTGGTTCATCGCGGGCCCCTTTCCAGGCAGTGCCTGAGACGGTTGACGAATGGAATCAGATGTCGGCGGACGCGCCGCCCTTCTCGTTCTCTTGCAGGCTGAAGCCGTATTCGGCGTCGAGGATGTCCCACGCTTCCTCGGCCGTTTCGACGAACTTGAACAGCTGCAGGTCGAGTTCGCTGATCATGCCGGTTTCGACGAGCCAGTCGAAGTTGATGAGCTTCGTCCAGAACTCCTTGCCGAACAGCAGGATGGGCCGGCGGCGGCACTTGCCCGTCTGCATCAGCGTCATGACCTCGAACATCTCGTCGAGCGTGCCGAAGCCGCCCGGGAAACACACGAGCCCGATGGAGCGCATCAGGAAGTGCATCTTGCGCAAGCCGAAGTAGTGGAACTGGAAGCACAGCTCCGGCGTGATGTACGGGTTCGGGGCCTGCTCGTGCGGCAGCACGATGTTCAGGCCGATGCTCTTGCCACCCACCTCGAACGCGCCGCGGTTGCCGGCTTCCATGATGCCGGGGCCGCCGCCGGTGACGACGTACAGCGGCGTGGTCATCGACCGCGAGCGCGTGGTGACGATCTCGGCGAAGCGGCGGGCTTCCTCGTAGTAGCGCGACATCACCAGGTGGCGGTTCGCGATGGCGAGCGCGGTGGGGTTGCCGGCCGAGGTGGCGTCGGCGACGAGTCGCTCGGCCGTGTCGCGCGGCACGATGCGGGCGCTGCCGAAGATGACGATGGTGCTCTCGATGCCCAGTTCCTGCTGCTGCATCTCGGGCTTGAGCAGTTCGAGCTGCATGCGCACCGGGCGCAGCTCCTGGCGCAGCAGGAAGTCGGTGTCGGTGAAGGCGAGGCGGTAGGCGCTCTCAGGGCCGTCGTAGTTGGTCTGCGGGACGGCCTTTCCGGCCTCCTGCTGGGCCGAAGGGAAGTTGCGTGCGGTCAGGTCGGAACGTTTGTTCATGGGTCACAGCTTAACGCGCCGGATGCGGACCGCAAACCGGGCACTCGGGGTCTCGCGGCGCGCGGATCTCGGTCCAGGTCATGTCGCGCGCATCGAGCATCTGCAGTCGACCTGCAAGCGACGTGCCCACGCCCGCCAGCAGCTTGAGCGCCTCGGCCGCCTGCAGGCTGCCGATGATGCCCACGAGCGGGGCCCACACGCCCATCGTGGCGCAGTTCGTTTCCTCGGCGGGATGGTCGGGCGGGAACACGCAGGCGTAGCAGGGCGCCTCGGGGTTCCGCGAGTCGAACACGGACACCTGCGCGTCGAAGCGGATCGCCGCGCCCGACACCAGCGGCTTGCGGTGGCGCACGCAGGCGGCGTTCAGGGCCTGGCGGGTGGCGAAGTTGTCGGTGCAGTCGAGCACCACGTCGGCCGTGGCCACGAGTTCGGCGAGGCGCGCGGTGTCGGCGCGCTCCTGCAGTGCGACGACCTGCACGTCGGGGTTGATCGCGTGGATGGCCTGTGCCGCGGACTCGACCTTGGGCCGGCCCACGCGCGAGAGGTCGTGCGCGATCTGACGTTGCAGGTTCGTGAGGTCGACCGTGTCGTGGTCGACGAGCGTGATGCGGCCGACCCCGGCGGTACCGAGGTACAGCGCGACCGGCGAGCCGAGGCCGCCGGCGCCGATCACGAGGGCGTGGGAGGCGAGGAGGCGCTGCTGGCCCTCGATGCCCACCTCGTCCAGGAGGATGTGCCGCGAATAGCGGAGGAGTTGGGTGTCGTCCATGGACAGGTTGTCATCCCGGCGAAAGCCGGGATCCACGGTGGGCAGGCGCGCGGCGGGATACGGTGGATCCCGGCTTTTGCCGGGATGACCGTGGTCTCGTCAGTTGGTCTTCGTGTCCTCGTCCGGCTTGCGCTCGGTGGCGGTCTTCGAGACTTGAACCGGCTTGTTCTTCAGCTGGTTCAGCGCCTGCATCAGCGGGAAGTCTTCCGGGCTGCCGAGTTCGGGCGGCTGCTTCAGCGGCGACTTGCCGGCCTTCGCGGCTTCTTCCTCGTAGCGCTTGCGGGCTTCCTCGCGGGCCTTCTCGCGGGCGACGTCCTTTTCCTCCACGCCCTGGCCGCTTTGCAGGTGCTTCTCGAGGTCGGCTTCGCGGGTGCGCAGCGCGGAGTACAGCGGGCCGTCGGCGGTTTCGTCCAGCATGATGTCAGGCACGATGCCCTTGGCCTGGATGGAGCGGTCGGCCGGCGTGTAGTAGCGCGCGGTGGTGATCTTGATGGCGGCGCTCGGGCACTTGTCGATGCGCGGCGAATCGGCGCCGCCGAGGCACAGCAGCGTCTGCACCGACCCCTTGCCGAAGGTCTGCGCGCCCATCACGGTGGCACGCTTGTGGTCCTGGAGCGCGCCGGCGACGATCTCGCTCGCCGAGGCCGAACCTTCGTTGACGAGCACGACCAGCGGGACGTTCTTGATGGCTTCGGGCAGGCGGCGCAGCGGGTCCGCGGGCAGCGAACGCAGGATGCCGCGACCTTCGGGGAAGAGGTAGTCCTTCGGCGTGGCGCGCAGCACCGACTTCGACGTGGCGAGCTGGCCCTTCGTCGAGACGACCACCACGTCAGGCTGCAGGAAGGCCGCGGCGATGGCCACCGACGCGACGACGGAGCCGCCCGGGTCGTTGCGCAGGTCGAGCACGAGGCCCTTGAGCTTCGGATCTTCCTTGTAGAGGGCTTCGATCTTCGAGACGAAGTCGTCGACGGTCTTGTCCTGGAACTGGCGCACCTGGATCCAGCCGTAGCCGGGCTCGATGGCCTTCGCGCGCACGCTCTGCGCCTGGATCTCGGCGCGGACGATGGGCACGGTGAAGGTGCGGGACTCGCTCTTGCGGAAGATCGTGAGCACGACCTTCGTGTTGGGTTCGCCGCGCATCTTCTTCACCGCCTGCTCGACGGTGAGGCCCTTGACCTGCGTCTCGTCGACCTTCGTGATGAGGTCGCCGCTCTTGATGCCGGCCTTGTAGGCGGGCGAGCCTTCGATCGGGGTGATGACCTTCACGAGGCCGTCTTCCATGCCGATCTCGATGCCGACACCGACGAAGCGGCCGGTGATGGTTTCGGAGAATTCCTTGACGTTCTTCTGCTCGATGTACTGGCTGTGCGGATCGAGGCCCGCCACCATGCCGCCAATGGCATCGGTGATCAGCTTCTTCTCATCGACGGGCACCACGTAGGTGCTCTTGACGAGTTCGAAGACGTTCGAGAGCTGCTGGATTTCCTCGAGGGGAAACTGCGCCGCGGTGTTGCGGGCCGTCGCCTGGAGCTGCATGGTGGTCAGTGCCCCGGCAACCGCACCGAGGGAGATCCAGCCGGCAACCTTCAATTTCGAACCCATAGATGACCTGCTCCTGGCCGGATGACCGGCAAACCCCAAAAAAGAATCGATTTCAGTATATGACGCGGGACCCCCGTTTTGAGGGGGAAGGAGACCGGAAGTTTCACCGTATTTGCGAGCAGCGGCGGCGTCGGAGACTGCTGTGTTGCTGCGTGTGTCGACCCCGTTTCAGGGTGTTGCGTGGCCGCTTCGCCAAGGGGTGCGGTGGATCCGGAAACCCGTGATGTTTGACCGTGGCGAAGAACGCCGTGTGGCGAGACCCCCATAACCAAGGGGAAACAGGGGGTTTTGTCACGTTCGACCTCGTCGCCGGATGGCACCATGGCATCGCGTCACAACGTTTTACGTTCCACCGGGTGCCACATGAGCGAGCTTCACCACAGTCTTGAATCGATGGGTGTCTTGCAATACTTGTTTGCCGTGGCCTTCCTCATCTGCTACGCGCTGGTCATCGGCGACTTCTTCGGTCCGGACGCGCGTGGCGGCATCGCCCTCGCGGGGCTGGTCGCGGCGGTCGGCTTCGCCTTCTTCACCACGCCGTGGGTGCACGGCGTGGTGCTCACGGCCTTCGCGGTGATCGGCATCGGGCTCTTCCTCGGGGTCGCCTGGCTGCTCAAGACCCTGTTCGCCTCCGCGGTGGGCGAGGTGTCGGTCGAAGCCGCCTACGACGACGCCATCGCCGCCGAATCCGAACTCGATCCGCGTGAACTCCGGCAGAACGTGCCGGCCCGGGCCCTGCCCGACGTGGGCGCGTCCGATGCGATCCCGCTCGGCGAGAAGCTCCCGGAGCCCGCCCTCGGCCGCCTGCTGCGCGGCGACGGTCCCACGCTCGACCAGCGGCCCTCCTGAGGGGCGGCAGTCAGTTCAGCCCGGGGACCCCGGGCGCAACGGGAACGCACCGATCGCGCGGCTCACGCAGCGTCGAATGGTCTCCGCGATCGCACGCATCTCCGGCCCCGGCTTGTTGTAGGGGTCGGGCACCTCGCTGCCGCCTCCCTGTTCCGCCATCGCCGACAGCAAGGTGACCCGCGGCAGGTGCGCGGGGAAGGTGCGCTCGATGGCCTCCCAGTTCTCGGTGTCCATCGCGATCACCAGCTGGGCCCAGGCCATGTCGGCCTCGCTCGCCTGCTGCGAGCGGTGGTCGGCGAGGTCCACCGACAGCGTCTCCCGCACCGTCTCGGCCCACGCCGCGGGCGACGTGCGGCCGGTCTTCGGGTGCATGCCGGCGCTGCGCACCTGCACGCCCGGCAGCGCGTCGGCGAGCATCAGGCCCACCACCGGGCTGCGGCAGATGTTGCCGTAGCAGAGCACCAGCACACGCTCGATGCGGCCGGCACGCCAATCGGGCGCGAGCCGCGACCAGTTCGCGCGGGCGGCGCGGCCGGCGCGCCAGCGGTTCAGGCGGTTCGTGACGCCCTGGAACAGGTCGCGCGTGGCGGCCCACCACAGGGTGCGGTCGTTCCAGCGAAAGAGGTCCCACCGCTCGGCGCCCCACAGCGGGCGCAGCAGGCCGAGGAAGTCCGCCACGTCCAGGCGCTTGACCAGCAACGGGTCGTGGCGCCGTTTCCACGACTGCACGAACCAGCGCACGTCGTTCGACACGTGGCGCATGTAGCGGCAGCGCGTGGGCCGGGGCTGCGGGCCGACGGGCTCGCCGGTGGCCAGCCGCAGGAGGCCCAGCGGGAAGTTGACGCCGGCCGCCACGGCCAGCGGCAGCGAACCCCACAGGCGCGGGTTGATCTCGATCAGGCGGTAGTCCTGCCCGTCGGGCGAGACCTTGAACTCGACCATCGCGACACCGTGCCAGCGCAGGTGGCGCAGCAGGGTGAGGGCGGCCTCGCGCACCGCGGGCGGCGGCTCGATGGCGCGCCGGTACGTGCTGGCGCCACCGGTGAGCGGCATCTCGTGGAGCCGTTCGTGGGCGAAGACCCAGCGCGGCTCGCCGTGCTCGAACAGGGCCTCCACGCCCACGCCGCGGCCCGCGAAGTACGCCTGCTCGACCACGGGCGTGTGCGGCAGCATCTCGCAAAACGCGGCTTGGCGGGCCTTCTCGTCGGCGCAGATGCGGGCCTCGATCGTGCGCAGGTTGCCGTCGATGCGCACCTTGCTGTGCACCGGCTTGACCACCGCGGGGAACGAGGTGGCCGCCGTCACGGCCGCGGCGTCCGTGATCAGCCGGCCCTTCGGCACGCGGATGCCCAGGCCTTCGGCCACCCGCACCGTGTGGTCCTTGCTCAGGGCCACGTCGATCGACGCCTCGTCGCCGATGACGGCCTTCGCGCGCAGGCCCGCGGGCACGGCGTGCGACTTGAGCGCGATCAGCGAGGTTTCCGTGACCGGCACGATCAGGGCGTAGCCGTGTCGCGCGTCCATTTGCTGCAGCCACGCGAGGAACTCGGCGGGGTCGGCGGGCTGCCTCAGGCGCTGCGCCACGCGGGGCGAGGCGAAACACAGGCAGTCGTCCGACGCGGCCGAGACGTGGACCTCGACGTCGCGGGGCAGGGCCAGCACGGTCTCGGCGGCCGCGCGGCTGTGGCCGTCGAGGACCAGGGCCACGGCCCGTGGGGCGGGGCGGGTGGGCGTGCTCATGTCGAGGGTTCAGGAGGTGGGCTTGTGCATCCGCCGCACGAACAGGGCGTGGTGCGGTGCCGCCGGGATCCGGGGCAGCCGGCACGGGTCGTGACCCGGCCCCCAGAAGGACTCCTCGGTGGTCACCGCCCACCGGTAGGACTTGCGCACGGCCTCGACCACGGCGGGGTCCGAGTCCCCGTTCGGGTAGCAGAAGATGTCGACCTCCCGGCCGAGCTGCGCCTCGAGCCGGGCACGGCTCGCCGTCAGCTCCTCGGTCTGCTCCCGGGCCGACAGCGTGGTCAGGATGGGGTGCGACACCGTGTGGCTGCCGATCGTGATGAGGGCCGGATCCAGCGAATGCACCTCGTCCCACGTCATCGGGGCGAACAGGTCCTGCTGCATCGGCGTGGGCTCGAACGCCGGCGTGTGGGCGCGCACGGCGTTCTCGAACGCCTCGCGCCGGTCCGGTGCGAGGCCCTTGGCCCATTCGACGAGCGCCTCGACCGCGTGGACGGGCCATCCCTCGCGGGCGGCCAGCGACTTCCGTTCGGCCGCGCCGAGGACCTGGAGCCGGGCACGGGCCTCGGTGTTCCAGACCCACTGGCCGGAGTCGATCAGTCCGGAACAAAGGAAAAACGTGGCGGGAACGTCCGCTTCCCGCAGCAACGGGTAGGCCGTGGACAGGTGGTTGCGGACCCCGTCGTCGAAGGTGAGGGCCACCTCGCGGCCTGTGCACCGGCCTTCCTGGTACCTGGCGAGCAGCGCCGGCAGCGAGATGGGTTCGAATTCCCGGCGGATGACGTCGAGCTGGGCCCTGAAGACGTCCGTTGGGATGCCTTCCGGGTCCACGGTGTGGTACATCAGCACCCGCGGCTGCCTGATGGCCCGCGCCTTGCGCAGGGCCAGGCCCGTGACGTGCGAGATCTCGTGCGCCAGCCGCACCACATGCCTCTTCATGGTCCCTCTTCTCTCCCTGAGTCGCGTGGGGCATCGGCGTCTGTTGCGCCTGTCGATGCCTTCCGTCCTGCGCCCGCTGGCCTTTGTCACCAAGTGAATGGTCCCGCCGACAGGAATCGAACCTGTATTTGCCGCTTAGGAGGCGGCCGTTCTATCCATTGAACTACGGCGAGGGGGCGCGGGGCACGGCATTCTAAGCGCCGGTGCGGGGCAGCCTTGTCGGACGGCGCCGACAAGCGGCCGCGCCAAGAACCTACCCGCTCGCCGAAGAGTGGCCTTCACACTGGCGTCGGGGCCGGACCGTTCCGGCGGGTTGGGGAGAATCGTGATGACCGACGACATCGCCGTGGGGATGCGGGGGCAGGGCTGGTCGGCCGTGGGTGGCCGCGTGATCCCGCCTTCGAATGCCGCCTCGCACCGTGCCGCTGCCGCGGCCCGTCCGGCACGCCCGGGCGAACTCACCGGCCGGGTCAGCTTCACCACCTCCGACGGATTGCTGGGACCCGGGCGCCGCCTGCGGTATCGGCGCGCCCGCTGGGTCCACCATGCGGTGGTCTGGCTGGCCGTCGTGCTGCTGGCGCCCCTGGTGGCGGGCTGGGCCTGGGGCCTGCTCGGTTCGATGTCTCGGTGAGGCCACGTCGGTACCACGCGACACACCGTTGCGACAATCTCACCCCTCGTGACGCCTGTTGTCCTACACCCTAGGGTTTCCACTTGGGTCATACTGCACCGCAGCAGAGACCCCAAAAGGAGCCTTCGATGGGATTCACTGAACTGACAGGCAAATACCACCGCCTTCGCAACGAGCTGGAAGAGGCCTATGCCGCTCCGGCCTGGAACCGGCCGAAGATCGACCGCATCGCAGATGAAATCGTGGCCACCGAGAAGGCACTCGCCACGCTGCATCCCCACGACGAAGAGCACCAGATGCACCTGGAGCTGTAGTGGCCTCGCTCACCAACGACCAGTACATCGCCGAACTCAACCGCCGCCTGCAGGCCGACCCGGCCTGGAAGCCCGGGGTGGAGTTCGTCGCGATCCCGCGTGGGGAATGGGAGCGTGCCCGCGGGGGCTCCACGTGGGTGGGGCCCGATGACATGTTGCCCGTCATCGTGCGGATCGTGAAGGACACCGCCGGGGAGTTCCAGATCGAGCAGCCGTTCGTGGCCGAGCGGGGATGACCGCGTTTCGCAGGCCCAGGCTCCTAGTGCTTGTCGGCTTCGCTCGTGAACGAGTCGGCGTAGAAGTTGTCGGGCGGCAGCCCGCGGTGCGTCACGAATTCCCGCTGCGCCGTCTCCACCATGATCGGCACCCCGCACGCATACACCTGATGCTGTGAAAGGTCGGGGAAGTCCGCCATCACCGCCAGGTGGACGAAGCCGGTGCGGCCGGTCCACTCGTCGGTGGGCTTCGGCTCGCTGAGCACCGGCACGTACGTCAGCTGCGGCATCGTGCGCGCGGCCTCCACGAGCCAGGCGTGCGCATAGAGGTCGACGAGGCTGCGACAGCCCCAGTACAGGTGCACGGGGCGCGCGTCGCCCTGGTGGCGCATGTGCTCCACGATGGCCTTGATGGGCGCGAAGCCCGTGCCGCTCGCGAGCAGGATGATCGGGCCGGGCGCGTCCTCGCGCAGGAAGAAGCTGCCGAACGGCCCTTCGAGCCGCAGGATCTCCTTCGGCGCCATGCCGTGGAACACGTGTTCGGTGAACTTGCCGCCGGGCATGTGCCGGATGTGCAACTCGATGCCGGGCTGCGTCTCCTGCGTGTGCGGCGCCGTGGCCATGCTGTAGCTGCGGCGGCTGCCGTCGCGCAGGATGAACTCGATGTACTGGCCCGCGTGGTACGCGAGCTTGTCGTTCGCCGGCAGCTGCAGCTTGATGATGGCGACGTCGGGCGCGGGCTTGTCGATGCTGATCACGCGGCTCGGCATCTTGCGCACCGGGAACTCGCCGGCACCCGCCACCGTGCGGGCCTCGAGCACCACGTCGGTCTGCGGCGCGGCCACGCACGTGAGCACCATGCCGGCTTCCTCTTCCTCGGCGCTCAGCGCCTTCGCCTGGTGGGCGCCGTGGATGACACGGCCTTCCACGAGGCGGCACTTGCAGGAGCCGCACGCGCCGTCCTTGCAGCCGTATGGCAGGCCGATGCCCTTCTCGATGGCCGCGGCCAGGATGGGTTCGTTGCGGTCCACCTCGAAGCTCACACCGCTCGGCAACACGGTGACGTTGAATGTCATGGGGTAATCTCTTCCAGCAATTCGCTCATCTTCCACCCCCCGATTTTGCCCGCGATCCCATGCCCACGCCGTCCGCCCGTCCCACCCGCTTCCGCCGGCCCGTCCTGTTGATCGTGGGGTGTGGCGACGTGGGGCTGCGCGTCCTGCGGCTGCTCGCGGGGCGCTGGCGCGTGCTGGCGCTGACGTCCACGGCGGCCCGCGCGCCCGAACTGCGTGCGGCCGGCGCGGTGCCGCTGGTGGGTGACCTCGACACCCCCGCCACGCTGGGCCGGCTCGCGGGCCTGGCCGATGCCGTGCTGCACCTCGCGCCACCCGCCCGCGACGGCGACACCGACGAGCGCACCCGGCACCTGCTGGACGCGCTGTCCCGCCAGGGGCGTGTGCGACGCCTCGTCTACGGCAGCACCACCGGCGTGTACGGCGACGCAGGCGGCGCGCGGTTCGACGAGACCCGCGCCCTGAACCCCGCCACCGACCGCGCTCGGCGCCGCGTCGACGCCGAGGCCCGCGTGCGGTGGTTCGGCCGCCGCGCCGGCGTGCGCGCCACGGTGCTGCGCATCCCCGGCATCTATGCAGGGGACCGGCCGGGTGGCCACCCGCGGGAGCGCCTCGCAAAGGCCACGCCGGTGCTGGTGGCCGAGGACGACGTCTTCACGAACCACATCCACGCCGACGACCTCGCCCGCGCCTGCGTGGCGGCGCTGCACCGCGGCCTGCCGCAGCGCATCGTGCACGCGAGCGACCACACCGACCTGCGCATGGGCGAGTACTTCGACCTGGCCGCGGACCTGTGCGGCCTGCCGCGGCCACCGCGCATCACGCGCGCCGAAGCGGAGCGCACGATGTCGCCCATGCAGATGTCGTTCTGGAGCGAATCGCGCCGGCTCGACAACCGGCGGCTCGTGGAGGAGCTGCGCCTCGTGCTGCGCTACCCGACGGTGCGGGAAGGGCTGCTGGCTTGACGGGCGCTCAGCGCCGGCCGAACGGGGGACGGCCGCGCCAGTACTGGATCATCAGGAAAGCGCCGATCATGCCGCCGATGTGCGCGCTGCGGGCCAGGTAGCCGAGCACCAGGGCCAGGGCGCCGAACACCACCACGAAGACCTTCGCCTTCATCGGGATGGGCGGGAACAGCGGCATGATGACCTGGTTGGGGAACATCATGCCGAACGCGAGCAGCAGGCCGAACAGACCGCCCGACGCGCCGACGGTGGGGTTGCCCCACCCCAGGGCCGCCGACAGCGCCAGCTGGACGAAGGCACCCGACAGGATGCTCGCGAACCAGAACTGCGTGAACCGCTTGCCGCCCCACACGCGCTCGAGTTCGGCGCCGAACATCCACAGCCCCAGCGAGTTGAAGAACAGCTGGAACATGTCGGCGTGCAGCACGCTGTACGTGACGACCTGCCACGGCAGGAAGCCGCGGTCGACCGGCCACAGCGCGAGCGCCTGCAGGTTGAGGAGGTACTGCGCGCAGAACATGCCCACGTTGATGAGCAGCAGGGCTTGGGTCACGGGGGGCATCGGGGGCATGCGCGGGGTCCGGAGAAGTCAGCAAAGGCGCTAGGGTACCCGGTTTGCCGATCGGCCCCGGGCGCTCGGGTTCCGACCCGGGTGTGTGGCAGAATGTTCCGTTCCGCTCGCACCGGCCCCGGTGGTGAAATGGTAGACGCGCCGGACTCAAAATCCGGTTCCGCAAGGAGTGTCGGTTCGAGTCCGACCCGGGGCACCAACGGATTTCACGGTAGCGCCCGCTAACCGTTTCCGCATAGTTTCCGCGACCGTTTCCGCAACGTCGGTTGACTTTCGTTCGTAGCGTGGACAGCCGCCTGAGAGGCCCGCTGGACGCCACGCAGATTCCGCCACTCCCCTTCGCTGCTCGGGCATGCTGGTAGATGGTTCGCCCGCCGCTATGCACGGTACTCGATGAAGTACGACGCCCGGCAGCCGACGCGTGAACCATTGAAAACTAGCACCGCTTCGATCTCATCCTTCTTCGACTCCTCTTCAAGCAGGGCAACATCTTCCGGTTGGTGTATTCGCCGTGGCGTTAAGACGTCTTGAACCAACTGAGATTCCATCGATAAGTCGTATTCAAACGGTGCGAACGCTTTCGCGATGGCAGCACCCTGCGGCGCGCTTGTGGGAATGAGCCCGTGGTGCAAGAGACCGGGCGCTATCACCTCGCTAAGGTGCACGCCAACGTCGCAGTCGGGCTCGGGGAGGTGCAAGATTGTCTTCTTGTTCCGATAGACCTTCACCCTGTTCCAGGCGACAGTCCCCGGTTCAGAAAAGGCGATGGGGGTTGCTTTTGAAGCTGCCACAGGTTTGGCGAGCTTGAAGCACTCCTTCGTGACTGTCGTGTCGAGCTTGGCTTCCACCTCGGAAATCACCCTGGACTCGTCTTCCTTGGTGAACTTGCCACCTCCGCTACCTTTGATGACGACACCCGATGCCTTTCCATCGATGTTGACGTCGTACGTGGTGCGGTTCGACGCGTCGGTTCTGGTCTTCACCTCGACGACGTTGCCCAGCGTCTTGAGGCACAGGAGGACCGCGAAGAGGTCTGGCGGTAGGCAATCGTCGTTCGGATTCAGGCGCTTTTCTCCACTCTGGCAAGCCGGAAGCGCCTGAGGGGGTGGCGAGGGGGCTGGCGCCGTCGAGGGAGCGGGTGGAGGGGCTGTTACGGCTGCAGGACCGACGGAAGCGGCCTCGGGCGGCTTCTGGTTGCACGCAGCAATCGCTGCAAGGGCGAGCACGCAAAGGGTGCGAATGATCAACATGGAGTCTCTTCCGGATCAGAGATGCGGGGTCGACAGCCAACTGCACCGCCAACGGTGGTACGACGCCCCAGTCTATACGGTGTTGAGTTCATTCAGCCTGACATGGCGGCCGACTGGCTGAGTCGGTCGGATCTGCGTCGGGGAGGCACAGGAATAGTTTCTAACGTAGACAGGTGGACCGGACCAGGCACGACCGCGTACGAAGCGGACGTAACGTCATCGAACCGGCTTCAATCTGGTGAGTCGCGTGCGGTAGTGCTTCTTCGTGAGCGCGACGGTTGAGTGCTGCAGCAGCTTCGACGCCTCGTCATCATCCGCCGCGAGATCAGCCGCTCGCTTGCGCATGTCGCGGAGCCACATCGCCTCGATCTCCTGGGCGAACTCCTCGTCTCCTGCTTCACGTGCGTTGGCTGCTGCTTTAGTTCGTGCTTCGTCGTAACGGTCCCGGAGCATGCGCTCGGAGAGTGGCTTGTCCGTCGGGCTGGTCAGCAGCATGAGATGGTCTGCCCTCTTCGCGCGCCGCCGCTCAACTAGTCCAGGCAGCACCTCGGATAGGGCGACATCGAACCCTGCCTTCTTCGACGTCTTGCTGGCGTCCAGGCGCAGGATGCCATCTTTGGGCAGCAGAACCTCGCGGCAATCGGTCAGGCGCATGCCCGTCGCAGTCGCCAAGTCCATTGCGTCGCGCAGGGTCTGATCGCCCTCGGCGTAGACCGCTTCGAAGAGGCGATCTGTCACCTCGAACTCGCGGGTGCCCTCCGCGTTCTTCCATCGGCTCTTCTCCAGCCCCGCGGCGGGCCACGGCAAGGTTGTCAGTCCCTCGCCGCGCGCCCAGTTCCAGATGATCGACAGGAGCGCCATCTCACGGTTGCCCTGAGTCTTGGCCGTGCGCTTCTTCAGGTAGCCCTTGAGGTGCACGAACTCGATGCTGTCCCAGGTGGCCGGGCCGAACACGGGACGGATGAACTTCAGGCTGCCAGCGTAGCCGTTGCGGGTCTTGCGGTTGGTGTACGTCGGCAGCACTTCGGCTTGCCACCGCTTGAAGGCCTCCTCGATCGTGCCGACCAGACGCGGCTTTTCCTCGTGTAGCTCGCGCCAGTTCGCGAGGGCGGTTTCAAGATCGCTCCCGAGAGCGACGTCCTTCTCGCCCGCCGGGCGCATGTCGTAGTAGTAGTTCGTCCAGACTTGGCCCCCGCGGCCTTTGCGGACGTGTACCCGCAGGCGTGGGTATTTCGACTTTCGAGGCATCAGGCAACCATGTCCATGCGGGGGCCGGAGGACGGGCGCAACTCAACACCCTGCACCCATTTTGTGACGTGTTCGGAGGCGACGATGATGCGCCGGTGCTTGTCGATGCGGAAGGGCACCCCCTCGGCGGTCAGCCAAGCCCGCTGCCGCGCGTTCGACTTGTAGCCGGTGAGGTTGTGAAGCTCTGCCTGGGTGAGGGTAGCCAAACTGGTATCCAGTGAGCAACTGGCTACCGAGCGGGTTCTGATCGAAGCGTCCGCGCAGGTGATCGCTGATGTCCGAATGGCCCACCGAGGCGACATCACCCGGGCCCGCACTCTGGCCATGTCCATGCTTGCCGAACTGGAGTTCCAGACCAACAGCGTGGAGAGCCTGGAAGCCATGGCGGACCTTCTTGCGTCGCCGGAAGAGAAGGGCGTCGACAAGATGAACGACCTGTTCCGCAAAGTGATCTCTACCCCCGGGCGTATCGATTCCCTCAAGAAGGTTTCCGAGACGATGAAGAATCTCATTGCCCTGGAGCGAGAAGCGTATGGCCGGCCGCGAGGAGGCTGACAGCGCCACGATTAGAAAGAAGACGCGTGAGGCCTACGAGGACGACCTGTCCACGCGTCTGATGCCCGGCGGCGCCACGCTGATCATCCAGACGCGTTGGCACGAGGACGATCTCTCGGGCGGGATATTGCCTCGCGACTGGGCGGGCGAGTCGGGCCTGATTCGTGGCCGCGACGGACTGGACTGGTTCGTGCTCTGCCTGCCGGCTGTGGCTGACCGCCTCGACGACCCGCTCGGCCGCGCGGTTGGCGAGCCGCTGTGGCCCGAGTGGTTCAGTGACGGCCATTTCGCCCGTTTCCAGCGCAACGCGCGCACGTGGTCCGCACTGTTCCAGCAGAAGCCGGCGCCGGACAGCGGCGACTATTTCCAGGCCGACTGGTTCCGCTACTGGGACAAAAAGCCGGTGGGGCTTCGCATCTACGGCGCCACGGACGCCGCGGTGACGGACGAGCGTGACAGTGAAGGTCAGCCCGACTTCACGGAGCACGGAATCTTCGGCGTGGATGCCGATGGCCGCATTTTCGTGCTCGACTGGTGGAGCGGCCAGACTACCTCCGACGTCTGGGTCGAGGCCCAGCTCGATCTGGCGAAGAAGTGGAAGCCCCTGATGTGGTTCGGCGAGTCTGGGGTGATCCGTCGGGCGACTGAACCGTTCCTGAAACGCCGCATGCGGGAGCGGCAGGTCTACCAGGCACTGCGCTGGCTGGCCTCAATCAACGATAAGCCCACCCGCGCTCGCGGCATCCAGGGGCGGTTCTCCATGGGGATGGTCTATTTGCCGGCCGAGGGCCTGGGGTACGAATGGATGCCCGGACTGCGCTCTCAGCTCCTCGGCTTCCCGGTGGCCAAGTTCGACGACAAGGTCGATGTGATGGGGCTGATCGGTCGCGGCCTAGACGCGATTCAGAACGGCGAACCGCGCGAGGAGAACGAAGTGAGGGTCCCGCAGCCCGGCGACATCAGATGGCTGCTGGAGCGCACGAAGAAGGTGAAGGACGTCAGCAAGTACCGTGGCTGACCCCTGAGGTGCGGGGGGGGCGCCGATATCCAAAGTTAAGGACGTAAATTCGCTTCTCCACGAATTGAGGGGGCAAGGATGCAGGGGAAGGTCACGATGATCACCGCAGTCGGTACGCGGGGCGACGCCAAGGGCAAAACGTTTCGGGCGGTTGAAGGGCCCGACGGGTTCCGTCTTCAGTGTGCTGTGACAGCCAGAGCGACGGGCACCGAGGTCAAGTCACCGAGGAACAAGGTACTGGTCAAGTCGCTAGACGAGGCAGCACGACTAGTGGAAACCGGCAACTATCACATCTGGCTATACAACCACGAAGTAGATCAGCTGAACCTGCGCATGCCTTCCGAGGTGACGGTCAGCCGCATCTGACACTTCGGAGCTACCTGCCTTCGAGAACAGCGCGGATCGTGCCGAGTTTTTCGTCGTCGTCTATCGTCCGGTCGAAGACGATCTTCTTGATTGCATTGATCAAGACTTGGTCCTGCAGCAGGACGTCCATCAGGCCCTTCATCATCGGGCCAACGTCATCGTGCTCGATCTCGGCGAAGCAGGTAGAGCGCCTGGAGGCCCCGTCCTTTGAGACGTTGAAATCAAGCCGACGCCCGTGGCTGATCTTTCTCTCCAGGTCGTCGGCGGAGATTTCATCGACAACCTGTACTGTGTCTCGGTCGTAGAAGCCGAGTTTGGCCGTTGCTGGGCCGCGGTATATTTTCATGAGCTCCCTAGTGTTGAAGGGGGGCGTCGTGTCTCAGACGTTTCATCACATGATACGGGTCGGCTGCAATTGCTCCGGCGCGTGTGACAGCAATTCCGAAGAGTCTGAGATCGCCCTGCTTCGGCCTCGGCACACTGCCGTGGTCTCGGGGCAATGGAGTCTGAGACGCCAGCCGAGGTGACGCGGGCCCATTATTTCGTTGCGAAAGTCTGAGACCGGCGCACCCGAGAGCGTCACTCGCGTGCGTCCGCCGCGGCGATGTCTGAGACTGCGCGAACAGCCGCTTCAGGCTGCAAGCGGTCTTCGGGGTCGGCTGAACGACGGACAGCAGCCGACCCAAAGCGGAGACAGCGCCCTGTGTGGGAGGCCACTTCAACCACGGTGGTGGCAGCGCTCGCCGACCACAGACCCCGCCCGCTAGACGCCTGCGTCGACTCAAGTCGTAGATGAACATGCCGAAATTGCACAGATGGCGAAGTGCGCCACCCGCTGAAAGACTTGAAGCAACATCCTAGGAGCTCTTGTGCATTACGCCCGTCAACTATTCGTCGCCTCCGCTGTCCTGCTGGCCGCTAGTACCAGCTTCGCCGCCAGCGGCACGTACTACTGCGGCCCCATCGTTGGCGGCATCAAGTGCGATGGCGACGACTATCCGACGACCCGTACGTTCAGTGACGGGATGGGCGGCTCGAAGACCTACGACCACCACAACGACCTGCTCTACACAAGCGAGCGTGATCGCATCAACGGCGGCCTCGTGCACACGGACAGCAAAGGCCGCACTTGGCGCACCGTGCGCGACGGGAACGGCAGCCTCGTGACCGTCGCCCCCGACGGAACCAAGACTGTGTGCATCAACGCCAGCGGCGACGGCAACATTCGGTGCGACGTCGAGGCACCCCGCAAGCGCTGACCCTGGCACCCACACCGCTCGAGGGCGCCACTCGGGAAGGCCAGGCCTACCTAGCGCTATACGCGCAAATCGACAGGTCGAGATCGGGCGCAGTTGTGGAACGCGATCTGGTAACCAATCTCGAACGCCAGGCCGAAAAGGCACGACTCGATCGCGAGCGCCGTGCAGCGCAATCGCTCGCTTTGGGCCGTCGGCGCAGATGGCAACTTCTGGCCGCGAACGGCCCCTGGCGGGCGCAACCCGGAGGGCCGCTTCCCTGCATAGCGGTCCTTCCGGCTCGGCTCGGTGTCTCAGATTGCAATGGCATGTCTCAGACACTGATTGCGAGGAACAGCCGCTGCTACCCGCGTATGGCTGTTGAACCGGGCCCGGTGGGGCAATCTGCTGCGAAGATGTCTCGGGGGTAGCCGGGGGGCGGTCATCCGAGTAGATCGTGGCGATCATGCCCGCACGCCGCTCAGAAGCGATCGGACGGCGGCAGGTCGCAATCGCCCCATCGACGATTTCGGCTGCTCGCGCCATGGTCATCGGAATCCAGACGCGCTGACCTGCTGACGGCCGGTGGTCTGGCGCGAAGACCTCGCCCCCTCGATCACGACACAGGCCTGGCACGCCGCAGCTAGGACAGGTGTGTGAGCATGGAAGCCCGCAAGCAAGGGATTTCGTTGAACCAGTTCGTCGAGCGTGCTCTTGAGGTTGCATGTAGCAGCAAAACCGAGCACCACACTCACCTTACGGTGAATGTCGCGCGGGCGGGCGAAACGGAAAGCTTCACGGGCTGGACCAGCCAAGCAACGAGCCAAGTGCAGTGGGGAGGCAGCAGTGCGTCCCACTGAGTCCACGCCGGAAATCCTCAACTTGCGCACCCTGAAGGAACTAGGTGCGCTGCTGGTGAAAGACGCTGGGCTGCATTCTGGCCTCTATGACATTTCGTTCCAGCTTAACTGGACGGTTGGTACCCTCGGCCCCTCTCCTGAAGCTGCCCTCCCAGGTGCGCTCATCGGCATCAAAGGGGCAGGGCTGACGCGCGCGGACAAAATGGGCGCGTACACCGTGGACGCGTCCGAAGTGAACCCTTCACCCGCAGCAGCTGCTGAGGCCATGTCTGCTCCGGCAAAGAGGCCCAAGAAGTCGAAATGAAGCTGCGAGCTTCAGAATCCAACGCCACCTCCGGGTGGCGTTTTCCATTGGTCGGGCCAGTTTGGCACGCGGAAACGGGGCGCTGGGACGGTTCATTCCCCGGATGCCCCTCCGACCAGCGGTTCGAGGAGCCCGTTTTGGCGGGCTCGGTGAAGCCTGGAGTCGGTCACTGAATACGTCGGCCCCCCACTGCTCGTCAGTGTTTAGGGGCGTCCGGATTCATTCCGCGCGTTCGGTCGGCTTCAGTGGGCGTACCAGCCTGGTGATCGTGGCCATGCTCCGGACCGGAGTTGTTGTGACCAGCATTGCGCTCACCGCTTTTCGGAATGCCGGCGTCCCGTTCAGGCTTCGTTCCTTGTGCTGCAGAGCGTTCGCTTTCGTATGTAGGCTTCCCTGCGTTGGCTGGGCCACGGGGCGAGAAGTCGCGACTATCGCGCCCACCGGCAGCACGCGCCTCCGCGCCGGGAGAACGCTCGCCGGCAGGGCCGCGGTCAATCGCGTGCGACGCGCCGCTTCCGGCAACCAAGAGAGTGGTGAAAATGGCGGTGGTGATGGCTTTGCGAGTCATGGTGGTTTCCTTGATGTGGTGCCGGCCCTGAACTGCTGCCGTGACCAAATCATCGCGGCTGGGCAGACTGTGTATGTAACCAGTGCGGTTGGTGAGAAAAGTCACGTTCGCCCAGGGTGACGCCGCCCTCCCACGCACAAGCCACTGCAAGATTTGTTTCGACCGCGCACAGCGGTCTGAATTCACCCTCTTTTCCATCGATCAGTGTTGCTGACCTTAAGTACGCCCCGGGCTCAGACGGGGAGCCTGCGAGCACCTCCGTCATAGGAGATCGATGTCGTCGGTGATGCCACGCTTGCTGGCCTCCGGCCATCCACCCCCACCGAGTGTGACTGCGGTCAACATCCATTCCTGAGCGACGGCCGCAACGACGCCGCTCTCGGTCACCCGCTGTTCGATGCGAAGTAGGTCACAGCCTCCTCGGTGATTTCGTGCAGCGAGTACTTGAACAGCTCGCGCTTCGGCTCAGGGTTCAGGAGCAGGTTCACCGAGAGAGGGTGCAGGCAGAGGCGCTTCGGCCCCGCCCCCTTCGACGTCACAACCGTAGCCACGACCCAGGGAAGCGCGCGGATGTCAGCGTAGGCTAGGCGGACGCCCGCCCGACGAAGGAACTTCACCTGGTACTTCATGATGCTGTGAATATACACAGCACACGTAACATGACCCTTGTTCTCTCGGCCCTATCGGCGATGGACAATCGACGCGAAGCAGCTCCTACAGGTTGCTCGTGAGGTGGGCAGAACCGCTTCCGCAACGTCGCTGCGCCGGAGAGAGAATTCGCCGATGCGTTGCGGAAACGATCGGCCGCAAACCCGCGCCAATGCTCACTTGTGCATCGGACTCAAAATCCGGTTCCGCAAGGAGTGTCGGTTCGAGTCCGACCCGGGGCACCAGGGCCAAGCCCTGCCACACGTCGCTTCCATACCCTCGTCGCCACCCGGGTTCCACCGGAGACCGTCTTCGCGCGCCTGGTTCATGATGGGGCCATCCATCCACGGGAGACGCTGATGACGAGGATCGCGAAAACGGCCCACGAGATTCACGACGAGGTGGCCCGGCTGGTCCACGAGATCCCCGCCGTGGTCGAGGACGGAGAGGCCGTCGAAGTCGGCTTTCCGGTGCACCTGCTCGACCCGCCGGGCGAAGGCCCCAACTGGACCATCGACCACGTGGGCAACGGCCACGCCTACCTCGCCAGCATCCGCGCGGTGATCGTCCAGGCGCAGTCGCAGTGGGACCTCAAGCCCTAGCGGCGTCCTGATCGCCGCGCCGGAGCGTGCTGGAACTCACGCGCTCCGTGCCACCGAACCCTTGGTACCCTGCCCGAGGGGTTGCGGCTTCGCCCCGCTTCGCGGAACCTCGCGCCCGTTCAACGTGATGCGAGGGGCCGAGATTCCGATGTCGTACGAAGTACCCGAGGACGCGACTGCGTTCGTCCACCGTGGCCACGCGGTGGAGATCGTTCTTTCCGATGCCGGAGGCGGGCGTTGGAACTGGTTCCTCCGGATCGACGGCGTCGAGCATTCGCCGGGCGACGTGGGCCCCGCGCCCAGCCTCGCCTCCGCCATCCGCGAGGCCCAGGTCGGCGCGCGCTACCTGATCGATTCGGGCGTGGCCGGGGTCGACGCGCGGAAGGCCTGATCCCCGCGCGCCGCGGCCGTCACTTCACCGCGTCCGCCGGCAGTTCCACCATGTAGGCGTCCACGTCGTCCTTGCTGCCGGTGTTCCAGTTCGAGTTGAACAGCACCTTGGTGAAGTCGCGGCTGACGGTCGCGTGCGGTTCCGTCCAGTACTCGTTGTAGAGCGTGCGATGGAACGCGAGGTTGAAAGTGCGCGGCGAGGCCTTGAGCTCCATCGCGAAGACCTTGTCGTGCATCCACTGGCGGCTGCCGCCCGGCGGGATGTCGCCCGCGTAGGCCGAGACGATCACCCAGCCCGGCTTGTCGTAGCCCTTGCCCGAGATGTGCAGCGCGTTCGTCGTGCCCGCGAGGTACGTGGGCAGCAGCGCCGTGCGCTCGCCGGTGCGCAGGTTGATCATGAAGAGGTCGCCCTGGGCCGACTGGTAGTCGACCGACACGTAGAGGTCGTCCCCGTTCGCGCCCACCGCGATGTCGGAGTGTTCGGACTTCGCGAGCAGCTTGCGTTGCTGCGAGAAGTCGCGCGCGTACGCCACGGTGCCGCGTGCGCCGTCGCCGGACACGACGCACCAGTCGCCGCTCGGGCTCATGCTGACGTGGTCGGGGCGGTCGCCGTTCGTGTTCATCGTGCCCACGAGGCTGTCGGTGTCGCGGTCCCACGTGGCCACGCCGAGGGTGCCGAAGTTCACGTCCTCGACCATGAAGCACCAGTACCGCTGGTCGCGCGACGGCGCGCCTTCGGATTTGGTCCAGGCCACCGCGGCCGTGGGCCAGCGGGCCTTGAGTCGGGCCCCCAGGTCGCCCACCACGCGCGTGGCGCCGGTGGACACCGTGAGCTCGTTCACCTTCATGCCGACGCCGTTGGTGGGCAGGTAGTAGAGCTTGTCGCCGTCGGTGGCGTGCCACTGCGGCTCGGCGTCGCCGCCGGGGCCGGGCAGCACCTTCACGCGCTGGCGCGTGGCGGTCTCGTACAGGTGCCAGCTGCCGTTCAGCGCGTACGCGAGGTAGTGCGTGCCGGTGGCGTTGAACGCCTGGCGGCGCGAGTAGTCGTTGCGCGTGAAGCCGGCCACGCCGTCGGCCGCGTGGTCGGTGGAGCGCACGACACACGTGCCGTACGCGGGCTCCGCGAACGCCGCGCCCTTCGCGGGCTTGGCGAGCGGGGCGATGGGGTCGGTGGTGCGGGTGCCCGACAGCGCGAAGCCGGCGGTGTAGAAGCTCGCGCAGGCCGGGGTGAGGGCGGACGCCGGTGTGGACGGGGGCGCGGAAGCCGGTGGTGCGGAGGCCGGCGGCGCCGAGGCCGGTGGCGACGGCGTCACGGCCGGGGTGGGCGACGTGGCGGGTGTGTCGGAGCCTCCACCCCCACAGCCCGCGGTCGCCAGGCACGCGACGGTGCCCAGCAGCGCGGCGACGCGCCAGTGTGTCGAACGGTTCATCCCTCTCTCCCTGGGTTTCTCTTGTGGAGCGAAGCGTACCGGAGCCGGCGAGGGGGCCGGTAACGAGGTGCAGCCCGGGATTCCGCATGCCGGCCGGGTTCTCCCGCTCCTGCGACAATGGCGGGAGGAGAGCGCATGAAGACCTACAAGACACTCGAAGACTCGATCGGCAACACCCCGCTGGTGCGGCTGGTGCGTGTGCCCGGCGCGGAGAACGACCGGCGCGGCAACGTCATCCTCGGCAAGCTCGAGGGCAACAACCCGGCCGGCTCGGTCAAGGACCGTCCGGCCATCAGCATGATCAAGCGCGCCGAGGAGCGCGGAGAAATCCGCCCCGGCGACACGCTGATCGAGGCCACGTCCGGCAACACCGGCATCGCGCTGGCGATGGCCGCGGCCGTGCGCGGCTTCCGCATGGTGCTGATCATGCCGGAGGACCTGAGCATCGAACGCGCGCAGACCATGAAGGCCTTCGGCGCGGAACTCGTGCTGACGCCCCGCAGCGGCGGCATGGAATACGCGCGCGACCTCGCCGAGCAGATGCAGCGCGAGGGCAAGGGCCGCGTGCTCGACCAGTTCGGCAACCCCGACAACCCGCGCGCGCACTACGAATCCACGGGCCCCGAGATCTGGAAGGACACCGACGGCCGCATCACGCACTTCGTGAGCGCCATGGGCACCACCGGCACCATCACCGGCACGTCGAAGTTCCTGAAGGAGAAGAACCCGGCCATCCAGGTGATCGGCGCGCAGCCGAGCGAGGGGTCGCGCATTCCCGGCATCCGCAAGTGGCCCGAGGCCTACATGCCGAAGATCTACGACGCGACGAACATCGACGAGACCATCGAGGTGAGCCAGGAGAACGCCGAGGACATGGTGCGGCGCCTCGCCCGCGAGGACGGCCTGTTCGCGGGCATCTCCGCCGCCGGCGCCTGCTGGGCCGCCCTCGAGGTGGCCAAGCGGGTCGAGAACGCGACCATCGTGTTCATCGTCTGCGACCGCGGCGACCGGTACCTCTCCACCGGCGTGTTCCCGGCCTGACGACAGGACACCGACACATGGTCCACGCGTTCCACTTCTGCCCCAACTGTGCCACCGCGCTGCAGCGCATCACCGAACTGGAAGATGGCGGTCCGAAGGAGCGCACGCGTTGCCCGTCGTGCGGCTGGACCCACTGGAACAACCCGACGCCGGTGCTCGCCGCCGTGATCGAGCTGCCCGAGGCGGGCGGCCAGCTCCTGCTGGCCCGCAACGCCGCGTGGCCGCAGAAGATGTTCGGCCTCGTCACCGGCTTCATGGAAGCCGGCGAGACGCCGCAGGAGGGCATCGCCCGCGAGGTGTTCGAGGAAACGGCACTCACGGCCGAGGCCGTGAATCTGGTGGGTGTCTACGACTTCCAGCGCATGAACCAGGTCATCATCGCGTACCACGTGGTGGCGCGCGGCGAGGTGACGCTGTCGCCCGAACTGGCCGAGTACAAGCTCGTGCCGCCCGAGAAGGTCAAGTGCTGGCCCGCCGGCACGGGCCAGGCGGTGGCCGACTGGCTGCGTTCGCGCGGCATCGAACCCCAATGGCTCGAGTGGCCCCCGGCCGGCTCGCCGCGAGAATCGACATGAACGCACCCACCGCACACAAGGAAATCGACACCCGCGGCATGAACTGCCCGCTGCCCATCCTGAAGGCCAAGAAGGCGCTGGCGGACATGAGCAGCGGCGAGGTGCTGAAGGTGGTGGCCACCGACCCGGGGTCCACGCGCGACTTCCAGGCGTTCGCCCGGCAGACGGGGAACGAGCTGGTCGAGCAGACGGCCGAGGGCGGGGAGTTCGTGCACTACCTGCGGCGGCGCTGAAGCGCCGGACGCAAACGAGCACCGTCATCCCGGCGAACGCCGGGATCCACCGGCGGAAGTGGGCCCCGGCTTTCGCCGGGGTGACGGGGGCTCAGATTTCGAGGGTTCGCAAGTAGTCGCGGAAGCCCGGGCCCAGCACCGGGTGCTTCAGCGCCAGTTCCACGTTGGCCTGCAGGAAACCTTCCTTGCTGCCGCAGTCGTAGCGCTTGCCCTCGTAGCTGTACGCGAAGACCTTCTCGCGGCGCAGCAGCCCGGCGATGCCGTCGGTCAGCTGGATCTCGCCGCCCACGCCACGCGGCTGGTTGGCGATCTCGTGGAACACGCCCGGGGTCAGGATGTAGCGGCCCGCCACGCCCAAGCGCGACGGCGCCTCTTCCGGCGCCGGCTTCTCCACGATGCGGTTGACGTCCATCAGGCGGTCGTTGATGGGCGTTCCCGCCACGATGCCGTAGCGGCGGGTGTGGTCGGCCGGCACGTCCTGCACGGCCAGGATGGACACGCGCCACTCGTTGTACTGCTCCACCATCTGCTTGAGCACCGGACGGTCGCCCACCATCAGGTCGTCCGCGAGCAGCACCGCGAAGGGTTCGTTGCCCACGAGGCGCTGGCCGCACAGCACGGCGTGGCCGAGGCCCAGGGCCTGCGGCTGGCGCACGTAGATGCACTCCATGTCGTCGGGCTTGACGCTCCGTACCACGTCCAGCAACTCCTGCTTACCCGCCTGTTCGAGGGCTACCTCGAGCTCGAAAGTCATGTCAAAGTGGTCTTCGATGGGGCGCTTGTGCCGGCCGGTGACGAAGATCATCTCCCGCACGCCGGCGGCATAGGCTTCCTCCACGGCGTACTGGATCAGCGGTTTGTCCACCACCGGCAGCATCTCCTTCGGCTGGGCCTTCGTGGCGGGAAGGAAGCGGGTGCCGAGACCGGCCACAGGGAAGATTGCCTTGGTGACTGACATGGTGCGCAGCGTTTCGAGTGGTTGAGCGGTGGGCGGATCAGGTAGGTGAGCGTGGGTCGTCGACCCAGAAAAAACATTGTGTCATGGCCCGGAACAGGAATCCGGCCCGGCCGTTTTACCGAGACTGCGTGACAACCCTATGGACTTGCTGATCGTCGACACGCTGGACGCGGAAGTCAGGCAGTGGCTCGAGTCGCGGCACACGGTGCGCTACGCACCCGAACTGGCCCAGGACCTGAAGGCCTTCCGCCTCGCCCTGTGCAACGTGCGTGCGCTGATCCTCCCCGCCTCGGTGGCGTTCGGCGCGAAGACCCTCCCGCTCGCCCCCATGATGCGCGCCGTGGGCCGCATCAACAGCGGCGCCGAGAACATCGACGCCGAAGCCTGCCAGCGCGCCGGCATCGAGGTGGTGCGCAGCGCCACCGCCACCGCCCAGGCCGAAGCCGAGTTCATGATCGGCGCCATCCTTTCGATGCTGCGCCGGGTGCCCGTCGAGGGTGCCGACGGCATGCGCGTGGGCCGCGAACTGGGCGCGTGCACGGTGGGCCTGATCGGCATGCCACCGGCCGCACGGGCCATGGCGGCCATGCTGAGCGGCTTCGGCTGCCGGGTGATCGGCTACGAACCCTCGCTGCACGCGAGCGACGGCGTCTGGGACCGCTGGAAGGTGTCCCCCATGCCGCTGCGCGAGCTGATCGAGACGAGCGACGCGCTCGCCGTGCAGTTGAACTACTTCACCCGCTACCAGGGGCTGATCGGCGAGCGGCTGCTGCCGTGGTGCAAGCCTCACCAGGTGATGGTGAGTGTCTCGCACTCCGGCGTGTTCGACGAGAAGTCCCTGGCCGACGTGCTGGGCAGCGGCCGCATGGCCGCTGCGTGGCTCGACAGCCTGGAGCCGGGCGCCCTCGACGAGGGTCGCCCGCTGCACGGCATCGGCAACCTGCAGATCACGCCGCGCCTGGCCAGCACCACGCGCGAGTCGCGGCTGCGCAGCGCGTGGGCCGTGGCCCGCCGAATCGACGAGCTGCTCATGGCGACGCCGGTGGCGCCGCCCGAGTTCAGGCCGACTGCGCCAGGCGAGCCGCTTGATCTCGCAGCCGAGCCAGAGTCGCCGTGAAGTCGGTGATGCGCGCGCGCTCCTGATCCACCACCTCGGGCTTGGCCCGGGCCACGAAACTCTCGTTCGACAGCTTGGCCTGCGCCTTGGCGATCTCGCCTTCGAGGCGCGTGATCTCCTTGCCGATGCGCACCTGCTCGGCGGCCACGTCGATCTCGACGTGCAGCGCGAGGCGGGCGTCGCCCAGGTTGGTCACCGGCGACAGGCTGGTGGCCGCCACGAATGCCGCCTCGTCGGCCAGCACGTTGACTTCCGACAGCTTCGCCAGCGCCTTCAGCAGCGGGGCCGCGGCGGTCAGGAACTCGCGGTCGCCGAAGGTGTTCAGCGGCACGCGGTTGCCCGGCTGCAGCTGCATCTCGCTGCGCAGCACGCGGCAGGCGCCCACCAGGCCCTTGAGCTTGGCGACCCAGGCGTCGGCGTCGGCGTCGATGCGCGAGGGGTCGGCCTCGGGGTACTTCGCCACCACGATGCTGTCGCCGGCGCGGCCCGCCACCGGCGCCACGCGTTCCCACAGCTCGGCCGTCACGAACGGCGTGATGGGGTGCAGCAGGCGCAGCAGCGCCTCGAGCGTGCGGATCAGCGTGCGGCGCGTGGCGCGCTGCTGCGCTTCGTTGCCGGTCTGGATCTGCACCTTCGCGATTTCGAGGTACCAGTCGCAGTACTCGTCCCAGGCGAACTGGTAGAGCGCGGTGGCGACGTTGTCGAGGCGGTACTCGGCGAAGCCCTTGGCGGTCTCGGCCTCGACGCGCTGCAGCTCGCCGATGATCCAGCGGTCGGCCGGGGACAGTTCCACCGGCTTCGATTCGTCGACGCCGCAGTCCTGGCCCTCGCAGTTCATCAGCACGAACTTCGTGGCGTTCCAGAGCTTGTTGCAGAAGTTGCGGTAGCCCTCGCAGCGCTTGCTGTCGAAGTTGATGTTGCGGCCCAGGCTGGCGAGCGACGCGAACGTGAAGCGCAGTGCGTCGGCGCCGAACGCGGGGATGCCGTCCGGGAACTCCTTCTCGGTGTCCTTGCGCACGCGCGGCGCCGTCTCCGGCTTGCGCAGGCCCACGACGCGCTTGTCGAGCAGGGGGCCGAGGGCGATGCCGTCGATCAGGTCGACCGGGTCGAGCACGTTGCCTTCCGACTTGCTCATCTTCTTGCCCTGCGAGTCGCGCACGAGGCCGTGGATGTAGACGTGGCGGAACGGCACCTGGCCGGTGAAGTGCTTGGTCATCATGATCATCCGGGCGACCCAGAAGAAGATGATGTCGAAGCCCGTGACGAGCACGGAGGAGGGCAGGAACAGGTCGAGTTCCTTCGTCTTGTTCGGCCAGCCGAGCGACGAGAAGGGCACGAGGGCCGACGAGTACCACGTGTCGAGCACGTCCTCGTCGCGGGTGAGGTCACCGCTGTAGCCGGCGGCCGTGGCCTTCGTGCGGGCTTCCGCCTCGTCGCGCGCGACGAAGAGTTCGCCGCCCGTGCCGTACCAGGCCGGGATCTGGTGGCCCCACCACAGCTGGCGCGAGATGCACCAGTCCTGGATGTTCTTCATCCACTGGTTGTAGGTGTTGACCCACTGCTCGGGGAAGAACTTGACCTCGCCGCTCTCGACCACGTCGATGGCCTTCTGGGCGATGCTGGCGCCGTCGGCGCCGGCCTTCGTCATGGCCACGAACCACTGGTCCGTCAGCATGGGCTCGATGACCTGGCCGGTGCGCTCGCAGCGGGGCACCATCAGCTTGTGCTTCTTGACCTCGACGAGGAAGCCCTGCGCCTCCAGGTCGGCCACCACGCGCTTGCGCGCGACGAAGCGGTCGAGGCCGCGGTAGGCCTCGGGGGCGTTGTCGTTGATGGTGGCGTCGAGGTTCAGCACGCCGATCATCGGCAGCTTGTGGCGCTGGCCCACGGCGTAGTCGTTCGTGTCGTGGGCCGGGGTGACCTTCACGACGCCGGTGCCGAACTCGCGGTCGACGTATTCGTCGGCGATCACCGGGATGTTGCGGCCCACGAGCGGCAGCTTGACTTCACGGCCGATGAGGGCGGTGTAGCGCTCGTCCTCCGGGTGCACCATCACCGCCACGTCGCCCAGCATGGTCTCGGGCCGCGTGGTGGCCACCACCACCTCGCCCGAGCCGTCGGCCAGGGGGTAGCGGATGTGCCAGAGGGAACCGTCTTCTTCCTCGCTCGAGACTTCGAGGTCGGACACGGCCGAGCGCAGCACCGGGTCCCAGTTCACGAGGCGTTTGCCGCGGTAGATCAGGCCTTCCTCGTAGAGCTTCACGAACGTTTCGGTGACGACGGCCGACAGGTTCGGGTCCATCGTGAAGTACTCGTGCTTCCACGACACCGAGTCGCCCATGCGGCGCATCTGCTGGGTGATCGTGGAGCCGCTCTGCTCCTTCCACTCCCAGATGCGGGCGACGAAGTTCTTGCGGCCGAGGTCGTGGCGGCTCTGCCCCTTGTCCTGCAGCCGGCGCTCGACCACGATCTGCGTGGCGATGCCGGCGTGGTCCGTGCCCGGGACCCACAGCGTGTTGTGCCCGCGCATGCGGTGGTAGCGCGTGAGCGAGTCCATGATCGTCTGGTTGAACGCATGGCCCATGTGCAGCGTGCCCGTGACGTTGGGCGGCGGCAGCTGGATCGCGAACGACGGCTTCGACGCGTCGAGCGTGGGTTCGTACAGGCCGCTCTGCTCCCACAGCGGGGCCCAGCGGGCTTCGATGGCGGCGGGCTCAAACGATTTGGCGAGTTCGGTCATGGTGCGGGTCCGGACGCCCCCGGGCGGGGTGGTTCGGTGAAACAGGCTGAAACGGGGGAAGGGTCGATTGTAGGTGCCGCCGCCGGGCTGATATCGTGGGAGGTCTCTGGAGGATCCTGCATGCGATTTCTGCTTCGAACGACGGCCTGCGCGGCGCTCGCCCTGCTGGCCAGCTGCGGCGGCGATGAAGACGACTACGACTACTACGAAGACGGCAAGTCGTTCGCCTGCACGATCAACAACGAGAAGTTGTGGCTGCGCGGCGAAATGGCCAAGTACTACTTCTGGGCCGGCAAGTCGCCCACGCCGTCGCCCGAGGGCTACACCGACCCCGAGGCCTACCTCGACGCGCTGCGGTTCCAGGGCGATGCCTCCGCCCCGCGCGACCGCTTCAGCTACATCGAGAGCCGGGCCGCGTTCGACGAGTTCTTCGTCGAGGGGCGCACGCTCGGCTACGGGGTCTCCGTCAACGGCACCGAGGGCACGCTGCCGCTGAAGGTGCGGTACGTCGACCCGGGCAGCCCGGCCGCGGTGGCCGGGGTCTCCCGGGGCGACACGGTGGTCGCGGCCAACGGCGTGGCGGCGGCGCAGCTCGTGTCGTCGGGCAACTTCGCCTCCCTGTCGCCCACCCGCGAGGGTGACGTGCTGACGCTGGTGCTGGAGACCAGCGGCGCGCAGCGCACGGTCACGCTCACCGGTGCGCGGTACAACCTCGTGCCGGTCACCGCCGCCACGGTGCTGCCGCTGCCGGGCGGCGGCAAGGCCGGTTACCTCTCGCTGAAGGACTTCGTCACGCAGGCCGAGGCCCCGCTGACCGCCGCCATCACGCAGTTCCGCCAGGCCGGCGCCACCGAACTGATCCTCGACCTGCGCTACAACGGCGGCGGCCGCGTGTCCACGGCCACCCACCTCGGGTCGCTGGTGGCCGGCGCCACGCGGGCGGGGGCGCTGTTCACGCGGCTGGCCTACAACCCCGTCAGCGGCCTGCGCGACGCCAACTACACGTTCACGAACCAGGGCGGCACCGCGTTCCCGCGCGTCGTGGTGCTGACCGGCCCGCGCACGTGCTCGGCGAGCGAGATGGTCGTCAACGGCCTCAAGCCCTACGCCACCGTGGTCACCATCGGCAGCGCCAGCTGCGGCAAACCCGTGGGCTTCTCGCCGCAGGACGTGTGCGACAACGTCTACAGCCTCGTCAACTTCGAGAGCCTGAACGCCGCCGGCCAGGGCCGGTACTACAGCGGCCTGCCGCTGACCTGCGCCGTCAAGGACGACTTCTCGAAGAACCTGGGCGACGCCACCGAAACCCTCACGGCGGCGGCGCTGTCGTACCTGCAGACCGGGGCCTGCCCGGCGCAACCGTCGTCCACCACGGTGCGGCCGCTGCGGGCGCTGGACCGGGTGGTGGTGGAGCCGGGGCAGCGGTCGGGGATGATCGCGGACTGACAGGCGCCGCGTGGCTGGCGGGCCGTGGGCCCCGGCGTTCGCCGGGGTGACCTCCTGTGCGTCGTCATCCCGGCGAACGCCGGGATCCACCGTGCGCAGGGCGCTCAGGCCGCGCTCGCCTCGTACACCGGCCCCAGCCGCCGATCGAGCTCCGCCAGCACCCAGCTCGACCCGTCCGCCGCCATGTGCCCCGTGTTCGTCAGCGCGAACACGGCACGGGTGCCCGACAGGGCCACCACCACCTCGGCCATGAACCCGCCCTCGTGCCCGGTGTGCACGAGGATCGGGCCGTCCGGCAGCGTGGCCTGCTGCCAGCCTGTGGTGTAGGTGTCCGGCGCGGCGTTCTTCAGGCGTGATACGTAGCCCGCCGCCAGCGGCGTGCGTTCGCCCCGCAGCGCGAGCAGGTGCCAGCGCAGCCAGTCGGCGTGGCTCGGGGCGGTGCAATGCCACGCACCGGCCGGGTCCAGCACCTGCAGCCACGGGTCGGTGGCCTGCAGTTCGGCGTCGGGCTCGAACAGCACCACGTCGCCGCGGGGGCCTTCATGTCCTGCCGGTGTGCCGGGGGCCGTCGGCATCGAGGCGCGGTGCCATCCGCCCGTGAGGCCCAGCGGCTTGACCAGGACCGTGTCGAACAGCGCCTCGAACGGTTCCCCCGTCAGCGCCTCGGCCATCGACGCGGCCACCGCGTAGCCGGCGTTCGAGTAGAAGAAGTCGCGCCCCGGCACGACGTTCTCCGGCGGGGCCTGCGTCAGCAGCCAGGTGGCGAAGGCGCGCCGGCGTTCCACGATCGTCGCCGGCACGGCCAGGCCGCTGTCGGCCCACGCCGACAGGAACCGCACCTCGTCGTCGCCCGATCCGGTGAATGCGAGCAGGCCGCCGCGGTGGTCCAGCAGGTCGCCCAGTGTGACCGTGGCGTGCGGCGAGCCGGGCGGCAGCGGGAACACCTGCGACAGCGGCGTGGTCCATGCGGCCACGCCGCGTTCGATCAGTGCGCCCATCGCTGCCGCGCTCATCGCCTTCGTGTTGGACCCGAGGCCCAGCGCGTCGCCGATGTGCAGCGCCTCGGTGCCGCCGAGCCGGCGGCGGCCGGCGACGGCGAGGTCGCGGCGGTCGGCGTGCACGCGGCCGACCGCCAGGCCCACGAGGCCGGCGGCGACCCCCTCGCGGGCCGCGCGGGCCGAAGCGTTTTCGGCGGCCGGGGGCGTGACGGCGTCGTCGCTGCTGCCGCAGGCGGCAAGGGCCGCGGAGGCCATCGCGGCGAGCAGCACGGTGCGGCGGGTGGGGTGGGGTGTGTGGAACATGGTCGGGGCTCCGGGGTTGTGGTGCGGCGATTCTTGAAAACCGGACCTGAAGCGATGCCGAAGGCGGAGCGCGCGGTCTTTGGGAATGCCGAAGGTTCAGCGGCTACAGTCCGGCCCCATGCACCTGCTGATCGTCGAGGACGACCTGGACCTGGGCCAGGCTTTGCTGGCCTCGTTGCGTGGCGAGGGGTTCAGTTGCGTCTGGATCCGGCGCCTGGCCGACGTGCCGCACCGGCCGGGCCCCGAGGTCGATGCCGTGCTGCTCGACCTCACGCTGCCCGATGGCGAAGGCCTCGCGCTGCTGCGCCGCTGGCGGGCCGATGCGGTCGCCACGCCGGTGCTCGTGATCACGGCCCGCTCCGCGCTGGACGACCGGCTCGCGGGCCTCGACGGCGGGGCCGACGACTACGTCGTCAAGCCGTTCGCGATGGCGGAGCTGGTGTCGCGCCTGTGGGCCGTGCACCGGCGCACCCTGCAGCAGGCGAGTGCGGTGTGGACCTTCGGTGCGCTGGCCATCGAACCGCGCGCGCACCGCGCCACGCTGTCGGGCCAGCCGCTCGACCTGTCGGCGCGCGAGTTCCGCCTGCTCGTCGAACTGGCCCGCACGCCGGGCGACGTGGTGTCCAAGGGCGGCCTGGGCGAACGCCTGGAGCCGGCGGGCGACCCGGTGGACCCGGCCACGGTGGAAGTGCACGTGTCGAACCTGCGCCGCAAGATCGGCGCGGCGCGTGTGCGCACCGTGCGTGGGGTCGGCTACCAGTTCGTGCCATGAAGGCACTGCTCACGCCGTCGCTGTCGCGCCGGGTCGTGCTGGCGCTGGTCATCGCCTTCGTGCTCGTGTGGCTCGTGCTGGTGGCCATCGACATGCTGGCGTTCAAGACGGCGGTGGCGCGCCAGCAGGTGCTGCGGCCCGCCGCCGAGACGCTGGTCGAGACCCTCGCCGGCGCAGACGCCGAGGGGGTCGCGCTGATCGTGCGGTCGTCCGAGGTGCAGTTCAACCGCTCGCGCCAGCATGCCGGGCTCGACGGCGTGGGCGACCTGCTGTTCCGCGTCGAATCGCCCGAGGGCCGGCTCGCCTACGCGTCCACCGCGCTCGCGTCGCTGCCCATCCGGTCGGTGGCGCCCGGAGGCGGGGCCGTGACGGTGAACGGGGTCGGCTACGACTCGATCGTGGTGGACTCGCCGTCGTGGCGGCTGTGGCTGCTGGAGCCGGCGGTCGGCACCCCCACGCTGTTGCGCTGGCTGTCGGCCGAGCTGCTCGTGCCGATGATCGTGGCGTTCCCGCTCGTGGTGTTTCCGGCCTGGCTCGCGGTGCGCCGCGGCCTCGCGCCACTGCGGATGCTGGCCGCGCGCATCGCGGCGCGGGCGCCGTTCGACGTGTCCCCGCTGGGTGTGACCCCCCGTCACGCCGAACTGCGCCCGCTCGTCGAGGCGTTCGAGACCCAGCTCGCCCGCGCGCGCGACGGCATCGCCCGCGAGCGGGCCTTCGTGCAGGACGCGGCCCACGAGCTGCGCACGCCGCTCGCCGTCGTGTGCGCGCAGGCCCACCGCCTCGCCCGCGCGGGCACCGAAGCGGACCGCGACGAGTCCCGCGCCGCGCTGGAGCGTGCGGCCGACCGGGCCTCGCACCTCGTGCACCAGTTGTTGACCCTCGCGCGCCTGGAGGCGGGCACGGCACGCGCGATCACGCCGGTAGACCTGGTGGAAACGGCGCGGCAGGTGCTGATCGCCCTCACGCCGCGGGCCGAGGCGGCCGGCATCGAGGTGTCGCTGCGCTCGCCCGACCGGCTCGTCGTGCCGGCCGATGCGGGCGCGGTGAATTCGATCCTCGAGAACCTCGTGCGCAACGCGCTCGCCTACTGTCCCGCGGGTTCGGAGGTGGAGGTGGCGCTGGAGGGCGGCGAGGCGGGCCAGCTTGTCGCCGTCCTCGACAACGGGCCGGGCATCCCGCCCTCCGACGTGCCGCGCCTGTTCGAACGGTTCGAACGGGGCGCCGGCGTGGGGGCGTCCGGCACGGGCCTCGGCCTGGCGATCGTGCGCGAGGCCGCGCGGAGGCTCGGGGGGGACGTGGCCGTCGGGCCCGGTCTGGCCGGGCGTGGCGCAGGGTTCACCGTGCGCTGGCGCGCGCCCGCCCCGTGAGCGCCCTCACATCAGCAGGTGCTCGCCCGCGTTGTCGCCGCCGAGGATCACGTAGTTCACCTTGCGGATGTCGGCGAGCTTCGTGCCGCCGGCGTAGCTGATCGAGCTCTGCACGTCCTCGCGCATCTCGCGCAGCGTGTCGGCCAGCTTGCCCTTGATGGGCTCGAGGATGCGCTTGCCCTCGACGTGCTTGTACTCGCCCTTGTTGAAGTCGCTGGCCGAGCCGTAGTACTCCTTGAAGAGCTTGCCGTCGGCCTCCACGGTCTTGCCCGGCGACTCCTCGTGGCCGGCGAACAGCGAGCCGATCATCACCATCTCGGCGCCGAAGCGCACGCTCTTCGCGATGTCACCGTGGTCGCGGATGCCGCCGTCCGCGATGATGGGCTTGGTGGCCACGCGGGCACACCACTTCAGCGCGCTCAGCTGCCAGCCGCCGGTGCCGAAGCCGGTCTTCAGGCGCGTGATGCAGACCTTGCCCGGGCCGATGCCCACCTTGGTGGCGTCGGCGCCCCAGTTCTCGAGGTCGATCACGGCCTCGGGCGTGCCCACGTTGCCGGCGATCACGAAGGTGTCCGGCAGCCTGGCCTTGATGTGTTCGATCATCTTGCGCACGGTCTCGGCGTGGCCGTGCGCGATGTCGATGGTGATGTAGTCGGCGCCCACGCCACTCGCGGCGAGGCGGTCGATCACGGCATAGTCTTCCGCCTTCACGCCCGAGCTGATCGAGACGAACAGGCCCTTCTCCCGCATGCGCGTGGCGTAGGCCACGCTGTCGAGGTCGAAGCGGTGCATCACGTAGAAGTAGCCGTTGGCGGCGAGCCATTCGGTGATGGGTTCGTCCACCACCGTCTTCATGTTGGCCGGCACCACCGGCAGCTTGAAGGTGCGTCCGCCCAGCTCGGCGGAGGCATCGCACTCGGACCGGCTTTCCACGCGGCACTTGCGGGGCAGCAGCAGGACGTTGTCGTAGTCGAAGATTTCCATTGAGTCGCTCCTTGAAATGCGAGCGCTTGACCTGGAAAACCCGGTTCCCTCCGGCGGGCGCCGGAAACAAAAAACCGGGCACCAAAATTTGGGCCCGGTGGTGCATTCTACGCCGCTTGCAAGCCCCCGGCTCACGCGCGGTCGAGCACCTCGCTGACCTTGCGCTGCAGCCGCGCGCGTGTGTAGGGCTTCGCCAGCCGGTCGAAGGCCTCGGGAATCGCCGAGCGGGCCTCGCACGCAGAGCCGTGGGTCAGCACCACGCGCAGGTCGGGCTGGTGGCGGCGCGCCGCGTGCACGAAGGCGAGCCCCGCCTCGACGGTGGGATGGAGCGCGGGCGCCAGCAGCAGGTCGAACCGGTGGCCGGCCTCCAGCAGGTCGAGTGCATCGCGCGTGTCGAGGCACCACCGGGCCGTGTGCCCGGCGTCGTTGAGCATGACCGCCGTCATCGCGGCCAGGTGGGCCTGCGTGTCGAGGATCAGGATCCGGCTGGTCGCTGCCTGGGGTGCAGCGGTCCTGCCGAAGCAGAATCGCTCGGGCCGCACGACGGCGATGCCCGCGGCGGCCTGCTGTAGCGGACAGGCGTGCGCCATGTCAGTCGCCATGTTTGCCGTGGCCCTTGCCATGGCCGTGACCCTTGCCCTTGCCAGGGTGGCCGTGGGCCTCGTCGTAGCGCTGCTGGACCCAGTCCTCGCGCACGAAGTACACGGGGCGGTCGCAGGCGTTGTACCTGGCGCAGTGCTTGTCCCACTTCTTCTGGTGGCCCGGCGGCACGTACAGGTAGAGCGGCTCCCGGCGCTGGTGGACCGGCGCGATGATGATCGGCTGCGCGTAGACCACCGGCGGCGGCTGCGGGCCGATGTCGATGCGCCCGTACACGCCGGGCTGGTGCACCTCGACGGACACGCCCACCTGGGCGAAAGCGGGGCCGGCGGCGAACGCCGCGAGCAGGAGGAGGGACGTACTGCGTTTCATGGTCTTGAGGCTCAGGGGAAGGTGATGGTCACCGGCGGCACGGCGGCCGAGGTGTCGATGTCGACGGTCTTGTGGACGCCGTCGGACGCCGCGTCCAGGCGATGGCGGCCGGCCACCGCGGTGTCGGTCGTGAAGGCCAGCGCGGCCGGGGGAGCGGCGTAGGTGGCACGCACCGGGGCACCGATGGGCAGGCCCAGGGCGAAGGCGCCCGAGAGGCCGTCCACCGAGGCCCAGGCGGCTTCGAACGTGGGGCCGGCGGTCAGCGTCTGCAGCGCGCGCAGCGTGGCGGTGGGCGGGGTCAGCGTGCCGGTGACCGCGCGGCCGGCGCTCGCCGGCGGCAGCAGCGGATGGGCGGCGTCGTTCAAGGCCGTGGGCGTGGCGGCGACCACCGGCACGCCGGTCACCACGGCGTTCACGCGGCCGGAGGCCGTCATCACGAGGTCGTACGTGCCCGCCGGCACCGGATACAGCACGAAGCGCCCCGTCAGGTCCGGTACGGTGGCCTTGACGGGCACGCCGTTGAACTGCACCGAGACCGAGGCGCCCGCCGCGATCGACGGATCGACGTAGCCGGTGACCCGCAGACCGGCGTCGGCCAGCAGGGGGATCACCTGGATCACGGGCTTCAGGTTGTACTGGCCCGAGTTGCCGCGCTTGACGACCGACTTGCAGGCGTCGAAGTCGAGCACCACGTCGGCGACCTTGCCCTCGGGCACGTCGATGGCCGTGTTGAGCTTCAGGCCGCTCTGCTGGCCGCTGGGGGTGGTGAGCGCGACCTCGGCGCCGCCGGTGGGCACCACCGAATTGGGCGGAGGCGAGGTCGAGCCGTTGTCCGCGAGCACGAGCCGCATCTGCGTGTAGCGGCCGGCCGGCAGCGCCGTCTCGCCGAGTTCCTCGAGCACGCCGTTCGTGAGCGTGAGCAGGTCGATGCGGCGGGCCGGTGAAACGACGATGTCGTGCCAGCCGCTGTCGCCGTCCACGGCGGTGCTGCTCTGGTGGACGCGGATGCGCTCGACCGTGACGTTCACTTCGTCGTAGCCGCAGGCCGGGGCATCGGTCATCGAGATGCGCATCGTGCCGCCGGTGCCGCCGATGCCGCCGCCGTCTCCGGTACTTCCTCCGCCACCGCAGGAGGCGAGGAGCAGGGTGGCGGCGGCGAGGCCGGCCGGGGCGAGCAGTCGGGTGTTCATGTGGGGAGTCCTTCAGGATCGGAAGGAGGCACGACGGCCTCCTCGATGGCATGGATGCCGAGCCCGACGCGCATGCGCGCGTCGCCGGGGGCGGCGGTGTCGTGTTCGGCGAGCCAGCGGTCCAGGCGCTCGAGCAGCGCCTGTGCCTCCGCCGCCGCCAGGCGCCGGAAGGCCGGGGCCTTGCCGGCGGGGATGCCGTGGTACATCACCTTGCGCTGGAACCGCGGCTGCGTGTCGCCGTGCGCGAGGTTGTGGTCGATGACGTCGATGAGGTCGGCCACGTCGGTGCCGAGGATGTGCAGCTTGTCGGTGGCGCTCGATTGGGGCACGTAGGCGCGGGTGACCAGTTCGACGCGGCCGTCGTCGAGGCGCCGCACGGCGCCGACCCGCACCAGTTCGTCGAGCACGGCCCGGGCGGGCATGTCACCGCTGTGGCGGTGCACCAGCGCGGCAAAGCCGTGTTCGCCCTCGACCGTCAGGGCCCGGGGCAGGCCCAGCGGGCCGCAGTAGTCGGGGTCGCGCACCCAGCCGGTGAGCACCCGGGACGCGCGGTTGTAGCGTTCGCCGCCTTCTGCGGCCTCGCCGCCCGGCTCGGCCACCAGGCGCTGCACTTCCTTGCGCGTCAGCCCCGACAGGATGGCCACCCGGGAGATCGACGGCTTCTTGCCGGGCAGGTTGAACTCGGTCATGGCCACGTCGACGTACGTGCGCTTGGCCACGTCCATGAACGCGCCGAACGCCATCCCGTGCCGCAGCATCAGGCGGCAAAGGGGGCGCAACAACCGGGCGAGGGCCTGGTCGAGGGCGCGGGACAACACGGGGCCTTCGGTCATGATTGGGAAAATAATCCCAAAAATGCCATCTGTCCATCCCCATCCACCCGATCCCGGGGCGGCGGGGCGGCGCCTTCATAGAATGCGGGGATGCATTTCCCCGCTTCCCCCGAGACCTCGTCGCCGCTGCTCCACAACCTGAACCCGGAGCAGCTCGCCGCCGTGACGCTGCCGGCCCGCCCGGCGCTGATCCTCGCCGGGGCCGGGTCGGGCAAGACGCGGGTGCTCACCACCCGCATCGCCTGGCTGATCCAGACCGGGCAGCTCTCGCCGGGCGGCGTGATGGCGGTGACCTTCACGAACAAGGCCGCGAAGGAAATGCTCACCCGCCTCGGCGCGATGCTGCCGATGCCCGTGCGGGGCATGTGGATCGGCACGTTCCACGGCCTGTGCAACCGCTTCCTTCGGGCGCACTGGAAACTCGCCGGGCTGCCGCAGGGCTTCCAGATCCTCGACTCGGCCGACCAGCTGTCGGCCGTCAAGCGGGTCATCAAGGCCATGAACCTCGACGAGGAACGCTACGTGCCCAAGCAGATCACCTGGGCCATCGCCGGCGCCAAGGAAGAGGGCCAGCGCCCGGGCGACATCGAGGTGCACGATGCCCAGAGCCGCGTGCTCGCGGAGGTGTACCAGGCCTACGAGGACCAGTGCCAGCGCGAGGGCGTGGTCGACTTCGCCGAGCTGATGCTGCGCACGTACGAGATCCTGCGCGACAACGCCGCGTTGCGCGATCACTACCAGCACCGCTTCCGCCACATCCTCGTCGACGAGTTCCAGGACACCAACAAGCTGCAGTACGCGTGGCTCAAGATGTTCTCGGGCCCCCACACCGCGGTGTTCGCGGTGGGCGACGACGACCAGAGCATCTACGCGTTCCGGGGCGCCCAGGTGGGCAACATGACCGCCTTCGAACGGGAGTTCAAGGTGCAGCAGGTCATCAAGCTGGAGCGCAACTACCGCTCGTTCGGCAACATCCTCGACGCGGCCAACGAGCTGATCGCCCACAACTCGAACCGCCTCGGCAAGAACCTGAGCACCGAGGCCGGCCCCGGCGAGCCGGTGCGGGTGTTCGAGGCCACCAGCGATTTCGCCGAGGCCCAGTGGTTCGTCGACGAGGCGAAACAGCTGCACCGCGACGGCGTGAACCGCAGCGACATCGCGCTGCTGTACCGCAGCAACGCGCAGAGCCGGGTGATGGAAAGCGCGCTGTTCAATGCCGGCGTGCCGTACAAGGTGTATGGCGGCCTGCGCTTCTTCGAACGCGCCGAGGTCAAGCACGCGCTGAGCTACCTGCGCCTGATCGAGAACCCGAACGACGACACCAGCTTCCTGCGCGTGGTGAACTTCCCCGCGCGCGGCATCGGCGCGCGCAGCGTCGAGCAGCTGCAGGACGCGGCGCGCACCAGCGGCCGCAGCCTGAGCCAGAGCGTGGGCGCGGTGGCCGGCAAGAGCGGCTCGAACCTGCAGGGCTTCGTGGCGCTGATCGACGCGATGCGCGAGGGCACGCGCGGCCTCACGCTGCGCGAGATCATCGAGCACATGCTGCACCACTCGGGCCTCGTCACGTTCTACACGACCGACAAGGACGGCAAGGACCGCCTCGAGAACCTGGAGGAACTGGTGAACGCCGCGGAGGCGTTCGTCACCCAGGAAGGTTTCGGAAAGGACGCCGTGGCGTTGCCGGTCGACGAACACGCCGGCGCGCTGAGCGAGGGCATCCCCGCCGCTGTCGCCGCGGTGGACGTCACGCCCGACGCCGAAACCGGCGAGATCATGTCGCCCCTCGCGGCCTTCCTCACGCACGCCTCGCTCGAGGCCGGCGACAACCAGGCCCAGGCCGGGCAGGACGCCATCCAGCTGATGACGGTGCACGCGGCCAAGGGCCTCGAGTTCGACGCGGTGTTCATCACCGGCCTCGAGGAGGGGCTGTTCCCGAATGAGAGAGCCGTGTCCGACATCAACGGCATCGAGGAGGAGCGCCGGCTGATGTACGTGGCCATCACGCGTGCGCGCAAGCGGCTGTACCTGAGCTTCAGCCAGACCCGCATGCTGCACGGCCAGACCCGCTACAACGTCAAGAGCCGCTTCTTCGACGAACTGCCCGAGAACACGCTGCGCTGGCTCACGCCGCGCAACCAGGGCTTCGGCTCGGGCTTCGCCCGCGAGTACCAGTCGGCCTGGCAGAAGGGCTCCGGCCTGTCGGGCATCGTGGGCGCCGGCCAGCAGGCGCCGCGGCCCAACACGCTCAACACTGGCAACAGCGCCGGGCCGAAGACCACCACGGCCCAGGGCCTCAAGTCGGGCCAGTCGGTGTTCCACAACAAGTTCGGCGAGGGCGTGATCCTCACGATCGAAGGGCAGGGCGAGGACGCCCGCGCCCAGGTGAACTTCGGCCGCCACGGGATGAAGTGGCTGCAGTTGAGCATCGCGAAGCTGACGCCGGTGGAATGACGTGATCCATCCGCCGCGACGCTTTCGTCGCGGCGGTGTCATGCGGGGGTCACGGGCGAGTCACGGGACCGTCATGAGTCGTTTCTAGGATGCGGCCTTCTGTTGCTGCACCGTCAAGAAACATGTCTCACATCACCGATCGTTTCCGCGCTGAATCCGCCCTGGCCCGTGGCCGCACCGAGGTCGAGACCGTCCCCGGCCAGATGTTCGAGGACGTGCTGAAGAACGCCACCGTGCAACGCCGCTCGCTGTTGCGCGGCTCGTTCGGCGCGACGGTCGCCGCCGTGTTCGGCGGCGGACTGCTGACCGCCTGCGGCGGCGACGACGATCCGGTGGCTCCCGCGCCCACGGGTCCCGCCGCTGTCGGTGGCGTCAACGGCGCGCCTGTCGAGTACACCCCGCCGAAGGCATCGACCAGCGACGGCGTGGTCGTGGCGAAGAACCACACCGTCGAGGTGCTGTTCGCCGCGGGTGACGCGGTTGTCGCCGGCGCCATCCCGTTCACGGGCACCTTCCTGGGCTCGGCCGACACCGAGAAGATGGCCGGCGGCCAGCACGACGGCATGCACTTCTTCGAGCTGCCGGGCGTCGACCCGAACAAGGGCGGCCTGCTTGCGATCAACCACGAGGCGCCGGACGCCAAGATCCTGTCCGCCACCGGCACGTACAACGCCGCCACGGCCACCGCCGAGGAAAAGAAGATCGTGCTGTCGTCCGTCGGCGTCTCGGTGATCGAGGTCGAGGTGGTCAACGGCGTGTGGACCGTCAAGAAGAACTCTCCCTACAACAAGCGCTACACCGGCAACACGGCCTTCGGCACGAGCGGCCCGGCCGCCGCCGCCCTGGGCGCCACCGTGATCGGCACGCTGAACAACTGCTCGAGCGGCGCCACGCCGTGGGGCACCTACCTCACCTGCGAGGAAACCACCGACAACTACCTGGACCCGACGCAGGCCGAACAGGGCTACGGCTGGGTTGTCGAGATCGACCCGCAGGGCAAGCTGGCGAACACGCCGGTCAAGCGCACCGCGATGGGCCGCTTCGACCACGAGAACACCGCCTACATGATGGACGCGCAGAACAACGTGGCGTTCTACATGGGTGACGACGGCACGCCGGGCTGCATCTACAAGTTCGTGCCGAGCGCCAAGGTGAACACGACCGACCGCACGGCGAACGGCACGGTGCTCGACAACGGCACGCTGTACGCCGCGAAGTTCAACGCCGACGGCACCGGCCAGTGGATCGCGCTGGTGCAGGGCACGAACGGCCTCGTCGTCGGCGCGACCGACCCGGGCCTCGTGCCGCAATCGGCCACGGCGCCGACGCCCACCACGGTGAACTTCACGACCCAGGCCGACGTGCTGATCAACACGAAGGCAGCCGCCCGCGTGGCCGGTGCCACCCAGATGGACCGCCCGGAATGGGTCACGGTCGCGCCGGACAAGAAGATCTACGTGACGCTCACGAAAAACGGCAGCCGCAAGGTCGCCGATGCGGCGAACCCGCGTGCCGGCAACCCCCACGGGCACATCATCCGCTGGACCGAGACGGGCGACTCGCCGCTCGCCACCACGTTCAAGTGGGAGATCTTCCTGCTGGCCGGCGACGAACGTTTCGGAGACGCCGTCGCCAAGGGCAACATCGTCGGTGACACGTTCTCGAGCCCGGACGGCCTGCGCGCCGACCCTCTGGGTCGCCTGTGGGTGCAGACCGACGCCGACACGGGTGCTTCGATCACGAACACCTTCGGCAACAACTCGATGTACCTGGTGGACACGAGCACGAAGGAGTCGACGCGCTTCCTCGTGGGCCCGAACGGCTGCGAGATCACCGGCATCGCCTACACGCCGGACCTCAAGACGTTCTTCGTGAACATCCAGCACCCCACGGGCACGTGGCCGTCGAACGTGCAGGGCAACACGCTGCCGGCGCGTTCCGCCACGATCGTCATCCGCCACAAGGACGGCAAGGCGGTGGGTTCGGCCTGACGGGCAGGTCGGGAAGGAGGCGGCGGGCCGCCGTCCTTCTTCCCACCGGGTGGTCCAGCATGCGTCCGGGCCATGCCATGTGACAGGAATGTCTCGGAACTGTCACGAACACTTCATCGTCGGTTTTTAACCTGCAGGGGTCTGAAATCTTTCTTCACAAAAGAGCCCCGCAGTGAAAAACGAAGTCCAAAACCTCCACGTCGACCACGACGAGATCGACCTGAACAACTCCGGCAACGAGAGCTTCCTGACGGTGCTCGACGCCCGCCTGAGCCGCCGTTCGATGCTGCGCGGTGGCGTGGGAACGGCTGCCACGGCCGTGCTCGGCACCTGGGGCCTCACCGCCTGTGGCAGCGACGACGACGAACCGGTGACCCCGGCGCCCGCCGCGCCGACGGCCATCACGTCGCTGGCCTTCACGGCCGTGGCCAAGAGCACGGCCGACACCGTCGTCGTGCCGACCGGCTACACCGCCAAGCCGATCTACGCGCTGGGCGACCCGATCTTCGCGGGCACCGCTGCGTACAAGAACGACGGCACCGACACCGACTTCGACAAGCGCGCCGGTGACCACCATGACGGCATGGAGTACTTCGGCCTCGCTGCCACCGGCAACACGCCGGATGCGAAGAGCTCCACCCGCGGCCTGCTGGCCATGAACCACGAGGCCACGAGCAACGCGTCTCCCGACGTGCGCTCGTTCTACCTGCACGCCAACGGCGGCACGGTGAACCCGCGCCCGGCCGGCGAGGCACTCAAGGAAATCGACGTGCACGGCCTGTCGGTCGTCGAGGTCAAGCAGACGAACGGCCAGTGGGCCTACGTGCAGGACGGCGCGCTGAACCGCCGCGTCACGCCCTTCACCGAAGTGCAACTGTCCGGCCCCGTGCGCGGCAACGCGCTGGTGAAGACGAAGTACTCGGTCGACGGCACGAAGATCCGCGGCACCATCAACAACTGCGGCACGGGCCGCACGCCGTGGGGCACGTTCCTGACCGGTGAGGAGAACTGGGCGGGCTACTTCACCCGCAGCCGCGCCGGTCACACCACGGACAACACCATCCGCGGCAACGACAAGAGCGTGACCTCGCTCAATCGCTACGGAGTGAGCCAGACGGCCCCGAGCCGCCACGGCTGGGAAACCGTGCCCGTCACCGGTGACGCTGCGACGGACGACCGCGCCGCCCGCTTCTTCATCGGCAAGACCGGCGCCAGCGGCGACGGCACCGATGACTACCGCAACGAACTGAACGGCTTCGGCTACATCGTCGAGATGGACGTGTTCGACAAAGCCGTCGCCATCAAGAAGCGCACGGGCCTCGGCCGTTTCGCCCACGAGAGCGCCGCCTTCGGCAAGGTCGTGGCTGGCAAGCCGCTCGCCGTCTACATGGGCGACGACTCGCGTGGCGAGTACATCTACAAGTTCGTGTCGACGAAGACCTGGGTCGCCGCCGACGCGAACCCTGCCAACCGCATCACCACCGGTGACGCGTACCTGGACACGGGCAAGCTGTACGTCGCCAAGTTCGGCGCCGACGGCACGGGCACCTGGATCGAACTGAACATCGCGAACGCCGCCATCGCTGCCTATGCGACCTACACCTTCGCCGACCAGGCCGACGTGCTCGTCAACGCCCGCCTGGCTGCCGATGCCGTCGGTGCGACCAAGATGGACCGCCCGGAATGGTGTGCGGTGCACCCGACCACCGGTGAGATCTACTACACGCTGACGAACAACTCGAACCGCACGACTGCCGCCGGTGCCGCCCAGATGGTCGACTCGGCGAACCCGCGCGCCTACATCGACGTGAAGGGTGCCTCCAACCAGCCGGGCAATCCGAACGGCCACATCATCCGCATGGCCGAGGTGAATGGCGAGTCGGCTTCGCTGGCGTTCAAGTGGGACGTGTACCTCTTCGGAGCCCAAGCGGTGCCGAACTTCCCGGCGGATCCGTTGCTTGCCGCGGGCAACCTGACCACGGCGACGCAGGTCAACCTGTCGGTGCTGACGAACGACAACGACTTCTCCAGCCCGGACGGCCTCTGGTTCAGCCAGAACACCGGTCTGTGCTGGATCCAGACGGACGATGGCGCCTACACCGATGCGACGAACTGCATGATGCTGGTCGGCGTGCCGGGCACCGTGGGCGACGGCGCGAAGACGACGTTGAACTACACGCGTGCAGACGGCAGCACGCTGGCGATCGACACGTTCGTGGGCAAGCAGCCGGTCGCGTCCACGCTGAAGCGTTTCCTGGTCGGCCCGGTCGAGTGTGAACTCACCGGCTGCACGGAAACGCCGGACGGCAAGACGCTGTTCGCGAACGTCCAGCACCCGGGCGAAGGCCTGACCGCCGCCCAGGTGACGGACCCGACGACGTACAAGAGCCGCTGGCCGGGCAACGCCGGCTACCAAGCCGTCGCCGGCAACACCACCTCGCGCCCGCGTTCGGCCACGATCGCGATCACGAAGAACGACGGCGGCCGCATCGGCAGCTGATCGAGGGAGAGAGAAAAGAAAAGGGCCCGCAAGCTTCGGCTTGCGGGCCCTTTTTCCGGGTTCGTCATCCCGGCGAACGCCGGGATCCACCGGTTCCGGAGCGAGGCTCAGCCCCGCCCGATGTACGGCATCTTCGTCGCCATGATGGTCATGAACTGCACGTTCGACTCGAGCGGCAGCGCGGCCATGTGCACGATGGCGTCGGCCACGTGCTGCACGTCCATGCGCGGCTCGACCACCGTCTGGCCGTTGGCCTGCAGGATGCCGCGGGTCATGCGTTCGGTCATCTCGGTGGCGGCGTTGCCGATGTCGATCTGGCCGCAGGCGATGTTCCAGGCGCGGCCGTCGAGCGAGGTGGCCTTGGTGAGGCCGGTGATGGCGTGTTTGGTGGACGTGTAGGGGGCGGTGAACGGCCGCGGCGCATGGGCCGAGATCGAGCCGTTGTTGATGATGCGGCCGCCCTGCGGCGTCTGGCGCTTCATGATGCGGAAGGCCTCCTGCGTGCACAGGAAGGGGCCGGTGAGGTTCACGTCCACGACCTTCTTCCACGTCTCGAACGGCAGTTCGTCGAGTGGCACGGCGGGCGCGCCCGAGCCGGCGTTGTTGAAGAGCAGGTCGAGGCGGCCGAAGCGCGCGTCGATGGCGGCGAAGAGCGCCTTGACCGAGTCCGGGTCGCCCACGTCGGTGGGCACCGCGAGCGCATGGCCGCCCAGCTCGCCCGCTTCCGCGACCACGGCCTGCAGCGGTTCGGCGCGGCGGCCGGCGAGGGCCACGGCGTAACCCGCGCGCAGCAGCGCGAGGCTGGTGGCGCGGCCGATGCCGGTGCCGGCGCCGGTGACGAGGGCGATCTTGCTCGGGGTGCTCATGGGTCAGACCTCTGCGGGCGGGGTGATGGACGCTTCGAAACTGTCGACGAAGGTGAAGAACAGCGAGGTGCAGAACACGGTGGCGAGCACGACGCTGGTGACCAGCATCACGAGGCTCGCGACCTGCGGGGCGATGGCGAACAGCACCGACGTCAGCATGGAGAACCCCATCTGCACCAGGAAGCCGGTGAGGGCGTACACGACGAACGCCGCCTTGTTGCGCCACACGGCGACCGTGCTGAAGAACATGGACTTGGCCGTGCCGTGGGCGCCCCAGTGCACCAGGGCCGACGCGTGCGCGAACAGCAGCATCAGGAACGCGATCAGGCCGAAGCGCAGCAGCACGCCGAACTGCAGCTGGGGCGAGACGAACAGTTCGGCCAGTTCCTTCTGCGCGGCGGGGTTGTCCTGGCGGGACATCAACCCCATCGCACGCACCAGGCTGCCACCGTCGGCCCAGTGGCCGAGGAGCACCACGCCGACCGACAGCAGCAGGAACAGCACCCCGAGCTTGGCCAGTGCGAAGCTCTGGGCCCGGCTCACGCGGAACGGCGCGGCGAACAGCGCTGGCGTGGGCACGCGGCCGTTCAGCGCGAGCTGGGTGCCGATCATGAAGACGAGTGCCAGCAGCGGCGGGCAGGCGAGGGCGACGAGCCCGAGCCACGGCAGCTGGAACAGCAGCAGGCTGGCGAACGTGTAGGTGAACAACAAGGCCATGAACGCCAGCGGCCGCAGCGCGAACGCGCGGAACCCCTGGCGCACCCACGTCGCCCCGCGGGAGGCGGGGACGTGCTGCAGCTTCATCTCGACGGGCATTGGAAAGGAACGATCAGGAAACGATCAGGTGGTCAGGCCGGGGTGCCAGGGATCGTCGATCCGCTGGCGGAGCACCCGTTCGAAGTGGGTGGGGTCGTGCGGCTTGAGCATGGACGCGTCGCGCGGCAGGTGGAAGTCCCAGAGGCGGGAGATCCAGAAGCGCAGCGCTCCGGCCCGCAGCAGCGCCGGCATCAGACGCCGTTCGCTGCCGGAGAGTTCCCGTTCGCGGTGGTACGCCGCCACGAACGCGGCGGCGCGCTCGGTTTCCATCCGGCCCGTGTCGAGGTCGATGCACCAGTCGTTCAGGCACACCGCGATGTCGAACAGGAAGGTGTCGACGCCGGCGAAGTAGAAGTCGAAGAAGCCCGTGAGCCGGTGGCCGTCGAACATGACGTTGTCACGGAACAGGTCGGCGTGCACCGGGCCGCGTGGCAGCGACGCATAGGCGGGCGTGCCGGCCAGGTGCTGCTGGAACGCGAGTTCGGACGAGATCAGCTCGGCCTGCTCGGGCGTCAGGTGCGGCAGCACGACGGGCACCGTCTCGGTCCACCAGTCGAGGCCGCGCAGGTTGGGCTGATGGCGCGGGTAGTCGGCGCCGGCCAGGTGCATGCGGGCGAGCATCATGCCCACCTGCTCGCAGTGGATGACGTCGGGGGCGAGCTGGTGGCCGCCCACCAGGCGGTTCACCACGGACGCCGGCTTGCCGCACAGCGCGTGGAGGATCTCGCCGCTGGCGTCGGCCTGCGGTTCGGGCACCGGGATGCCCTTGACCGCCAGGTGTTTCATCAGGTGCAGGTAGAACGGCAGCTGCTCGGCGGTCAGGCGCTCGAACAGCGTGAGCACGTAGCGGCCCTTCGCGGTGTCGGCGAAGTAGTTGGTGTTCTCGATGCCCGAGGCGATGCCCTTGAGCTCGGTCAGCGGGCCGATGCCGAGGTGGTCGGCGAGCGAGGCGGCGGCGTCGAAGCCGACTTCGGTGAAGACGGCCATCAGAACGACAGCACGTGCCAGACGCGCTGGCCGACCGCTCCGCCGGAACTGCCCTTGTGGGGCATCACGATCTCGTACTGGCTCTTCAGCGGCCCCTTGGTCTTGACCTTCACCGCCTGGGCCTCGCCACGCACCTTCAGTTCGTCGATGCGCGCGCCGTCGTCCTCGATGATGGTGTACTCCACCGCCGGCTCGGGTTTTTCGGGCGGTTCGGCCGGGGCCGGCGCGGGCGCGTCGGCCGCGCGGGCGCCGCCGGCGGCCAGCACCGTCAGGGTGATCAGGAGGAGGGCGGGGCGCTTCATCCCTCCATTGTAGGCAGGCTCGCCCGGCATCCCCGACAATCGCCCGATGAACGCCGAAAACCAAGCCCCGACCCCCGCCGACGATCCCGGTTTGCTGCTGCTCGTGGACGGCTCCAGCTACCTGTACCGCGCGTACCACGCGCTGCCCGACCTCCGCGGCCCCGACGGTTTCCCCACCGGGGCGCTGCACGGCATGGTGGGCATGATGCGGCTGCTGCGCGAGCAGTACCCGGCGCGCCTGGGCGCCTGCATCTTCGATGCCAAGGGCGACACCTTCCGCAACACCTGGTACGACCAGTACAAGGCGAACCGTCCGCCCATGCCGGAAGACCTGGCCAAGCAGATCGAGCCCATCCACGAGGTGGTGCGCCTGCTCGGCTGGCCGGTGCTGTCGGTGCCGGGCATCGAGGCCGACGATGCCATCGGCACGCTGTCGTGCGTGGCGGCGAAGCAGAACCTGAACGTGCTGATCTCCACCGGCGACAAGGACATGGCCCAGCTCGTCGGCGAGCGGGTCACGCTGATCAACACGATGAGCAACGAGTCGCTCGACATCGCCGGCGTGGCCGCGAAGTTCGGCGTGCCGCCCGAGCGCATCATCGACTACCTCACGCTGATCGGCGACGCGGTCGACAACGTGCCGGGCGTCGACAAGGTGGGCCCGAAGACCGCGGCCAAGTGGATCGCCGAACACGGCTCGCTCGAGGGCGTGATGGCCGCGGCCGCCACGATGAAGGGCGTGGCGGGCGAGAACCTGCGCCGCGCGCTCGACTGGCTGCCGCAGGGCCGCCGCCTGATCACCATCGTCAACGACTGCGACCTGAGCGGCCACGTGGCCGACTGGCCCGAGTTCCAGTCCCTGGCCCTCGGCCCCGTGAACCAGGAAGGCCTGCTCGAGTTCTACAAGCGCTACGGCTTCAAGACCCTGCTCAAGAGCCTCGAGGCCTCGATGGCGCGTGGCAGCGTGGCCGTGGGCGCGCCGGTCACCGGCGACCTGTTCGCCGACCCGCCGGTGCCCGAGGGTCCCGCGCTCGAGAAGCGCTACGAGACCGTCATCGACTTCGGCGTGCTCGACGGCTGGATCGAGCGCCTGCGCGCCGCCCCCCTCTCGGCCGTGGACACCGAGACCGACTCGCTCGACCCGATGCGCGCGCGCATCGTCGGCGTGTCGTTCGCCACCGAGCCGGGCGTGGCTGCCTACGTGCCGCTGCGCCACGACTACGCCGGCGCACCCGAACAGCTGCCGTTCGACGAGGTGATCGCGCGCCTGAAGCCGTGGCTCGAGGACGAGTCCAACGTCAAGGTGGGCCAGAACATCAAGTACGACGTGCAGGTGTTCGCGAACCACGGCATCGCCGCGAAGGGCTTCCGCCACGACACCATGCTGCAGAGCTACGTGCTCGAGGCGCACAAGCCGCACAGCCTCGAGAGCCTCGCGTCGCGCCACCTCGGCCGTGCCGGCCTGAGCTACGAGGACGTGTGTGGCAAGGGCGCCAAGCAGATCCCGTTCTCGCAGGTGGACGTGGAACGCGCCACGCTGTATTCGGGCGAGGACAGCGAGATGACTCTGCAGGTGCACCAGACGCTGTGGCCGCGCCTGGAGGCCGAGCCGCAGCTGCGCTACGTGTACGAGTCCATCGAGATGCCGGTGTCGGGCGTGCTGCAGCGCATCGAGCGCAACGGCGTGCTGATCGACCCCGCGGTGCTGGCCCAGCAGAGCCAGCAACTCGGCGAACGCATGATGCAGCTGGAGCAGGAAGCGCACGAGCTCGCGGGCCAGCCCTTCAACATGGGCTCGCCGAAGCAGATCGGCGAGATCCTCTTCAACAAGCTGGGCCTGCCGGTCATCAAGAAGACCATGAGCGGCGCGCCCAGCACCGACGAGGAGGTGCTGGAGAAGCTCGCCGAGGACTACCCGCTGCCAGCGAAGCTGCTGGAGCACCGCAGCCTCGCCAAGCTCAAGGGCACGTACACCGACAAGCTGCCGCTGATGGTCAACCCGGACACCGGCCGCGTGCACACGAACTACGCGCAGGCCGTGGCGGTGACGGGGCGTCTCTCCAGCAACGACCCGAACCTGCAGAACATCCCGATCCGCACGGCCGAGGGCCGGCGCGTGCGCGAGGCCTTCATCGCCCCGGAGGGCCATTCCATCCTCAGCGCCGACTACTCGCAGATCGAACTGCGCATCATGGCGCACATCAGCGACGACACGAACCTGCTGCGCGCGTTCGCCGAGGGCATGGACGTGCACCGCGCCACCGCCGGCGAGATCTTCGGCGTGGCACCGGCCGAGGTCACGAGCGAACAGCGCCGCTACGCGAAGGTCATCAACTTCGGCCTGATCTACGGCATGAGCGCCTTCGGCCTCGCGAGCAACCTCGGCATCGAGCGCGCCGCGGCCACCGCGTACATCGATCGCTACTTCGCGCGCTACCCCGGCGTGAAGCGCTACATGGACGAGACCCGCGCGGCCGCCAAGGAACGCGGCTACGTCGAGACCGTGTTCGGCCGCCGCCTGTGGCTGCCCGAGATCAACAGCCCGAACGGCCCGCGCCGCTCGGGTGCCGAGCGCGCCGCCATCAACGCGCCCATGCAGGGCACGGCGGCCGACCTGATCAAGCTCGCGATGATCGCGGTGCAGGGTGAACTGGACCAGCAGGGCCGGGCCACCCGCATGGTGATGCAGGTGCACGACGAACTGGTGCTGGTGGTGCCCGACGCCGAACTCGACTGGGCGAAGGCGGAGGTGCCGCGCCTGATGGCCGGCGTGGCGGCGCTGAAGGTGCCGCTGCTGGCCGAGGTGGGCGTGGGCCCGAACTGGGACAAGGCGCACTGAGCCGCGAGGGGGCAGGCACACCAGTTGCTCCTCGGTCCATGGGACGCCGGTTGTCGCCACGGTGTCGCCGCCATGCGTCATGATGCGCGTCCATCCGCAGGAAATCCGCCGTGCCCCCAATCGCCTCCACCTCCCCGAACGATGTCCAGGTCACCGACCGGGAGGACGTGCGTGTCGTGATCGTCGAGGACGACGAGGACGTGCGGGCGGCCATCACGTTCCTGCTGGAGGCCGACGGCTACCACGTGCAGGGCGTGGGCACCGGCACCGGGGCGCTCGCCCTCGTGCAGGCCTTCCAGCCGCAGTGCGTGCTGGTCGACCTCAACCTGCCGGGCCTCGACGGCGCCCAGGTCACGCGCCAGCTGCGCGAGCAGGTCGGCAGCGCGCTCGTGATCATCGCCGTCACCGCGATCTCGCTGCCGTCCGAACACGATCGGCTGGAGGCCGCCGGCGTCGACTTCATCCTGGTCAAGCCGGTGGATGGCGACGTGCTGCGCCGCTTCCTTCCGCCGCTCGCCCACGCGATCTGACGCCTGCCCGATGACGACCGCCCACCGAGTCCCCGACACCCTCGCCGCACTCCGCGAGGCCACGGCCCCCGCCCACGACGCCATCGACCGGCAACTGCAGCTCGGCGCCGACCTGCCGCTCGACCGCTACGTGCGCATCCTGCAGGGCTTCGAGTGTTTCCTGTCGGCCTGGGAGCCCGCCGTGGCCGCCGTGCTGACACCGGCCTCGCGCGAATGGTTCTCCGGCCGCTCGCGCCTCGCGTTCGTGCGGCAGGACCTCGCGGTGCTCGCCCCTGGCGCCAGCCCTGGCCCCGCACCGGCGCTGCCTGCGCTGCCCAACCGGTCCGCGGCCTTCGGCGCGATGTACGTGCTCGAAGGGTCGGCCCTCGGCGGCCAGGTGATCGCCCGGCGCGTGGCCGAGCGGTTCGGCTTCGACGGCCAACGCGGCGCGGCCTACTTCCACGGTTTCGGCGACCGCACGGGCGCCCTGTGGCGCGAGTTCCGGGAGCGCCTCGAAGCCGAGGTCGACCCGGCCCACCGCGGCGATGCGTGCGCGGCGGCCGTGGGCACGTTCGACGCCCTCCAGCAACACTTCGAAGCGGTGCTCCACGATGAAACCGTCGCCTGACCTCGCCGACTGCGCCTCCGAGCCCATCCGCGTGCCGGGCGCCATCCAGCCGCACGGGCGGCTGGTGGTGCTCGACACCGACCTGCGCGTGGTGGCGTACAGCGCCAACTGGCCGGGCGCAGCGGCCGCGGCGGCGGCGGTGGACGGGTTGCCGTTCCGCGTGCTGGAGGCGGGCGACGCGGCCATGGTGCTGGGCACCGTCGCGCTCGACGGCACGCCGCTCTCGGCCAGCGCCCACCGCCTCGGGTCCTGCGTCATCGCCGAGTTCGAGTCGGCCACGCCCGCGGCCGGCCTGGAACTGCCCATCCATTCGCTGGCCCGGCATTTCCTGCCCCAGCTGCAGGCCACCAATGCCATCGCCGACCTCGGCGTGCTCGCCGTCGCCGAGATGAAGCGCCTGACCGGCTTCGGGCGCTGCCTCTTCTACCGCTTCGACGACGAGGACCACGGCGAGGTGATGGCCGAGGCGCTCGACCCCGGCTACGACGCGTACGCGGGTCACCATTTCCCGGCCAGCGACATCCCGGCGCAGGCGCGGGCGCTGTATGTCGTGAACCAGGTGCGCCTGATCCCCGACGCCAACTACACGCCCGTGCCGCTGCTGGGGGTCGACCCCGCGTGGGACCCGTCGCAGCTCGACATGACCCGCTGCGGCCTGCGCAGCATCTCGCCCATCCACCTCGAGTACATGCGCAACATGGGCACGCTCGCGTCCATGTCCGTGTCCATCGTCGTGCGCGGGCGGCTGTGGGGGCTGATCTCGTGCCACGACCATGCACCCCGGCACGTCGACGCGGCCACGCGCATCGCGTGCGAGCACCTGGGCCGCCTGCTGTCGATGCGCATCGAGGCCCGCGAGGAGACCGCCGAGGTCGAGGCACGCCTCGAACTGCGCCGGCTGACGCTCGACATCGTCTCGCACCTGGGCGACAGCGACGCCACGCTGCAGCGCCTGCTCGCCGAGTTCGCGCCGCTGCTCCGCCTCGGCCGCGCGACGGGCGCGGCCGTGGTGCGCAACGATGACTGCTGGACCGTGGGCGACGCACCGTCCGAAGAGGTGGTGCAGGCACTCGCGCAATGGGCCTGCACGCAACCGTCCCAGGTGGTCTCGACCGACCGGCTCGCCGAGCGCCTCCCCGCGCTGGCCGACGCCACGCCGGTGGCCGCCGGCGTGATGGCGGTGTCGATTTCCCAGGTGAACCGCCACGTCATCCTGTGGTTCCGGCCCGAGATCCTGCAGTCGATCCGCTGGGCGGGCGATCCGCGCAAGGAGGCGCCCGCGTCCGACGGCCGCATCCACCCCCGCCTGAGCTTCTCCAGCTGGCAGCAGGAGATCCGCGGCCGCTCGCTTCCGTGGTCGCGCAGCGAACTGGCGGCGGCCGCCGACCTGCGCCAGGCCCTGATCGGCATCGTGCTGCGACGTGCCGAGGAGATGGCCGAGGTGGCCAGCGAACTCGGCAAGCTCAACAAGGAGCTCGAGGCGTTCTCGTACACCGTGTCCCACGACCTGCGCGCGCCCATGCGGCACATCGCCGGGTACGTCGACCTCGTCCTGGAGGGCGACGGGGCCGGGCTCGGCGAACGCTCGCAGCGCTACCTGCGCCACGTCAAGGAGGCCTCGGCGTTCGCGGGGCAGCTGGTCGACGCGCTGCTCGAGTTCTCGCGCATGGGCCGGGCCACGCTCAAGCGGCGCCCCGTCGACACGAACCTGCTCGTCAACGACCTCGCCCGAGAGCTGACCCATCACCACCGCGACCGCGTCATCCGCTGGCACATCGCGGCGGACCTCCCCGTGATGCACGGGGACCCGGTGCTGCTGCAGGTGGCCGTGCGCAACCTGCTGGACAATGCGGTCAAGTACACGCGCGACCGCGAGGTGGCCGAGGTGACGGTGACCGGTGTGCACCGGCCCGAAGGCGCGGGCATCGCCGTCTCCGACAACGGCATCGGCTTCGAGATGGACTACGTCGACAAGCTGTTCGGCGTGTTCCAGCGGCTGCACCAGTCCGACGAGTTCGAGGGCACCGGCATCGGGCTCGCGAGCGTCAAGCGCATCGTCGAACGTCATGGCGGGATCGTCTGGGCCGAAGGCGAATTGAACCGTGGGGCACGCTTCGGCTTCGTGCTGCCCCTTCCCGAGGAAGTACTCTGATGTTGAAACCCATCCTGCTGGTCGAAGACGACAAACGGGACCTGGAACTCACGCTGGTTGCGCTGGAGCGCAGCCAGCTCGCCAACGACGTGGTGGTGGTGCGCGACGGCGCGCAGGCGCTGCAATACCTGAACCGGCAGGGCGAACACGCCGACCGGCCCGAAGGCAATCCGGCCGTCATCCTGCTGGACCTGAAGCTGCCCAAGGTGAACGGCCTGGAAGTGCTGCGGTCCGTTCGAAGCACCGAGGGCCTGCGCAGCATTCCCGTCGTGATGCTCACGTCGTCGCACGAAGAGTCCGACCTCGTGAAGAGCTACGAGCTGGGCGTGAACGCCTATGTGGTCAAGCCCGTCGAGTTCAAGCAGTTCGTCGGGGCCATCGCCGACCTGGGCATCTTCTGGGCCGTGCTGAACGAGCCGCCGCCGGGGTCGATGCGCACCTCGCGCCGCCATGACTGACGCGGGCGCACGCGCCCAGCCGATCCGGGTCCTGCTGCTCGAAGATTCCGGTTTCGACGCCGAACTGCTGCGCGAGCACCTGCTCGCCGCGTGGCCCGGCGCCGTGCTGCACTGGGTGACGGGCCGGGCCGACTTCACCGGGGCGCTGGACCAGGCGCCCGACGTCGTGCTGTCCGACTACGAACTGCCCGGCTTCAGCGGCCGGGACGCACTCGACCTCGTGCGCGCGCGGTCGGCGGACCTGCCGTTCATCTTCGTCTCCGGCGTGATCGGCGAGGACAACGCGGTGGAACTGCTCAAGCGCGGTGCGACCGACTACGTCAGCAAGTCGCGCCTGTCGCGGCTGCCGGTCGTGGTGGAGCGCGCCTTGCGCGAGAGCCGCGTGCGCGCCGCGCGGGCCGAGGCCGAGGCGCAGCTGCGCGAGGCCGACCTGCTGCACGCCCGGGTGGTGGACTCGCTGCCGGATCACGCCGTCATCCTGCTGGACGCCGAGGGCCGCGTGACGGCCTGGAACCGCGCGGCCACCACCATCTTCGGGTACACGCTCGACGCCATCTCCGGCCGATCCGCGTCCCTCCTGAACACGCCGGAAGACGTGGCGGCGGGGGTCCTCGCGCACGAACTTTCGCTGGCGCGAGCCGCCGGCAAGGCGGACGTGGGCGGGTGGCTGCAGCGGGCCGACGGATCGCGGTTGCGCGCCGAGGGCGTGGTCACGCCGCTGCCCGGTCCCGATGGCTCACCGGGCGGGTTCTGCAAGCTCGTCCACGATGCCACGGCCGCCTACGAACGGGCCGAGGCGCTGCGCCGCGCCAAGGAGGACGCCGAGCGGGCCAGCCGTGCGAAAGACCGTTTCCTGGGCATGCTGTCGCATGAACTGCGCACGCCGCTCACGCCCATCGCCGCCGCGGCGCACGTGCTCGAGCGCTTCGCGCAGGTGCCCGACCGGTACGCCGACCTGCTGCCCATGATTCGCCGCAACGTCGCACTCGAATCAAGGCTGATCGACGACTTGCTGGACCTCACCGCCGTGGCCGCCGGCAAGGTGCGGCTGACACTGGCGCCGGTGGACATGCACGCGCTCCTGCACCAGGTGATCGAGATGCTCGACGAGGCCGTTCGAGCCAAGTCGATCGAGCTCGGCCTGCGGCTGGACGCCGAGCACGCGGTGGTGATCGCCGACGGCGCGAGGATGCATCAGGTGCTGTCCAACATCGTTCGCAACGCGATCAAGTTCACGCCGGATGGCGGGCGCATCGACCTCGGCACCCGCAACGAGGGCGGCAGGTTCCGGTTCCGTTGCACCGACACCGGTATCGGCATCGAGGCGGACGCGCTGCCGCGAATCTTCAGTGCCTTCGAGCAGGCTGGCGAAGACGTCGCGCGACACTACGGCGGGCTCGGCCTCGGGCTGACCATCGCCGCTGGCATGGTCGCCGAACACCACGGCTCGCTGACCGCGGCAAGCGACGGACGGGACCGCGGAGCCACGTTCGAGCTGGACCTGGAGGCCGCGCCGTTCGCCACGCCAGCCCCGGAAGAGCGCCTGTCCGCGTCGGCGCCCACGCCGGGCACCGGCCTGCACCTCCTGCTGGTGGAGGACAGCGTCGATGCCGCGGACGCATTGCAGGTGGTGCTCGAGGACCACGGTTACCGCGTGACCCGCGCCGCCACCCGTGCCGCCGCGCTGTCGGTGGCGGCCTCGGTGCGCTTCGACGTGGTGGTGACCGACCTGGGGCTGCCCGACGGCAGCGGCATCGAGATCGGCCGCGCGCTGTCGCCCAGCACCCCGGTGATCGCGTTGAGCGGTTACGGCGGACCGGCCGACCGGCGCGAGTGCGACGAGGCCGGTTTTTCGGCGCACCTGCTCAAGCCGGCCGATCCGGACCAACTGGTCGCGGCGTTGCGCCGTGTGCTGCCCGGCGCCTGATCAGGCGACGGTGGACTCCCGGTCCACCCGCACGTCCTGCCAGTCGGCCAGCACCCGGCGCGCGTCGAGCGACCGGATGGGCACGTTGACGTCGACCGGGATGCGCTGGTGCGCCTGCAGCGCCATGTAGCGCAGCGCGCTCACGCGCAGGAACGAGGCGAAGTTGCCCACCGCTTCGCCGCGTGACGACGCCAGTTCGTCGTACAGGCGCTCGAGCAGCTGCGTGACGGTCATGCCGTCGCGTTCGCCGATCTCGCCCAGCACGTCCCAGTAGAGGTTCTCGAGGCGCAGGCTGGTGACCACGCCGTGCAGCCGCACGGAGCGGGTGCGCGACTCGTAGCTCTCGGGGCTCGCGCTGATGAAGATCTCGCACATGGAAGACTCCGGGTTCGGCCAAGACGACATCTTGGACCTTCCGGAGCCCGTGCCGCGATTGGGGGAATTCCCCTGTCGATCGCCCTCTCGGTCGATCAGTGCGTGATGGTGGTGCCGAGCACCGCGAGGAACTGGCCGATCCACGCGGGATGGGCGGGCCACGCCGGGGCGGTGACCAGCTTGCCGTCGGTCACGGCCTGGTCCACCGGGATGTCCGCGTAGGTCGCGCCGGCCAGTTCCACCTCGGCCGCGCAGGCCGGGTAGGCCGAGACCTTCTTGCCGCGGATGGTGCCGGCGGCGGCCAGCAGCTGGGCGCCGTGGCACACGGCGGCGATGGGTTTGTCGGCGCGCGAGAAGTGCTGGACGATGGCCAGCACGGCCTTGTTCATGCGGAGGTACTCGGGGGCGCGGCCGCCGGGGATCACCAGCGCGTCGTAGTCCTCGGCCTTCACGTCGGCGAAGGTGGCGTTCAGCACGAAGCGGTGGCCCGGCTTCTCGGAGTACGTCTGCGCACCCTCGAAGTCGTGGATCGCGGTGTGGATGAAATCACCGGCCTTCTTGTCGGGACACACCGCGTGCACCGTGTGACCCACGGCCAGCAGCGCCTGGAACGGCACCATCGTCTCGTAGTCCTCGGCGTAGTCGCCGGCCAGCATCAGGATCTTCTTGCCCATCGCATCTCTCCTGTCTCGTGCCCCCGCACCGTGCGGCGGCAGGGCCCCATTCTGGAAACGGCACGGACGGCACGGGTAACAGCCGGCTGTTGTTCATCCGGACGTCACGGGGGCCTCCGAGCATGGGGCCTCCCGTCCACCCCTCACGCCGGAGCCCCGCCATGTCCTTCCGCGAAGACGACAACGCCTCGCCCACCCGCCGCACCGTCCTGCAGGCCGCCACCGGCCTGCTGCTGCCGTCCTGGGCCGTGGCCCAGCAGGCGCCCGCCGTGATCGCATCCGACGCGGAACGGCCGGTGGCCGCGCAGGGCCTGCAGCTCGGCGACCCGCTCGGCGGCTCGGTCATGGTGTGGTCGCGCGCCGACCGGCCCGCGCGCATGCTGGTCGACGTCGCGTTCGACGAACGCTTCACGAACGCCCGCCGCATCACGGGCCCGCACGCCCTCGAGGGCACTGATTTCACCGCCCGCCAGGACCTCGCCAACCTGCCCGAGGGCCGCGAGGTGTTCGTTCGCGTGACCTTCCAGGGCCTCGACAGCGCCCGCTCGCTCAGCGCCCCGGTCACCGGCCGCTTCACCGTGGCCCCGCTGCAGGGCGACGACCCGAACGGCCGCCACCGCCCGCGCGCCCGCGACGTGCGCTTCGTCTGGGGCGGCGACACCGCCGGCCAGGGCTGGGGCATCAACCCCGGTTTCGGCGGCATGAAGATCTACGAGGCGATGCGCCAGCGCCGCCCCGACTTCTTCCTGCACAGCGGCGACACCATCTACGCCGACGGCCCCATCGCCGCCTCCGTCACGGCCGAGAACGGCCGGCTGTGGACCAACCTCGTGACCCCCGAAGTCTCGAAGGTGGCCGAGACCCTCGACGAGTACCGCGGCCGCTACCGCTACAACCTGCTCGACGAGAACCTGCGGCGCTTCAACGCCGAAGTGCCGCAGATCTGGCAGTGGGACGACCACGAGGTGACGAACAACTGGTCGGACTCGAAGGACCTGTCGGCCGACGCCCGCTACACCGTCAAGAGCGTGCCGCTGCTCACCGCCCGCGGCACCCGCGCCTTCCTCGACTACGCGCCGATGCGCCCGTTCGACGCGCGCGAATCGCAGCGTGTGTACCGCAAGGTGTCCCATGGCCCGTTGCTCGACGTGTTCGTGCTCGACATGCGCTCGTACCGCGGCCCCAACTCCGCCAACCTGCAGCAGCAGCCGGGCGACGACACCGCGTTCCTCGGCCGCGAGCAGCTCGACTGGCTCAAGCGCGAGCTGGCGCGTTCCAACGCCGTGTGGAAGGTGATCGCGGCCGACATGCCGGTGGGCCTGCACGTGCCCGACGGCAAGGACGCGGCGGGCAACGCGAAGTGGGAGGCCATCGCCAACGGCGACAACGGCCCGGCCCGAGGCCGCGAGCTCGAGATCGCCGAACTGCTGACCTTCATCCAGCGCCGCCGCGTGCGCAACACCGTGTGGCTGACGGCCGACGTGCACTACTGCGCCGCCCACTATTACGACCCGAACCGCGCTGCGTACGGCGACTTCGAGCCGTTCTGGGAGTTCGTCGCCGGCCCGCTGAACGCGGGCACGTTCGGACCGAACGCGCTCGACGGCACCTTCGGCCCGCAGCTCGCCTTCGTGAAAGCCCCGGCGGCCGGGCAGGCCAACCTGTCGCCGTACGCCGGCATGCAGTTCTTCGGCGAGGTCAACATCGACGGGCGCAGCGGCGAGCTGGTGGTGGACCTGCGCGACCTCGACGGCACCTCGATCTACCGCAAGGCGCTGTCTCCGCGTGGCGTTTGACCGAAGTGGCCAGGCAGTCCGTGACGAATTGCCTGGCCAGTCAGATATCCAGGGTTAACCCTTTGATTTTCCTCAAGGTTCCGGTCGCCCAGCCGATGTTGCGAGACGAGTCGTCCACCCGGGGCGACTGACTTTCCCGCGATTGGAACCTGTTCCATGTTCAATCTCACGTCCCGCAGCATCGGGGCCAAGCTCTCCGTCAGCGCCATCGGTGCATCCGCCCTCGTGCTCGTCGCCGCGATCGGTTTCGTCAGCCTGACCCTCTGGCGCCAGGGCGCCGATGCCGGCGAACGCCGCATCGAGGGCGCGGTCGAAACCGCGTCGATGCTGCTGACCACGTCGGACACCAACTTCCGCAAGGCGGCGCTGCGCGACTTCGGCATTTTCAAGGCCTCGTTCCCGCAACCCTTCCAGCTCGTCGAGCGCGAGACCGCCGACGGCAAGGCCGCGTCGCAGTTGATGCACGGCGGTGAGGCCGTGAACGGCGACTACGACATCGTCGACCGCTTCACCGCGTCCACCGGGTCGGTCGCCACCGTGTTCGCGCGCGTGGGCGACGACTTCCTGCGCATCACCACGTCGGTCAAGAAGGAAGACGGCAGCCGCGCGCTCGGCACCTTGCTCGGCAAGCAGTCGCCCGCGTACCAGGACATGGTCGACGGCCGCACGCGCGTGGACCGCTTCGCGCTGTTCGGCAAGACCTACATGCACGTCTACGAACCCATCCGCCAGGGCGACCGCACGATCGGCGTGCTCTACATCGGCGTGCCCATGACGGACGACCTCGCGCAGCTGCGCAAGACCATGCAGGCCCGCCCGCTGTTCGAGACCGGCCGCCTCTACGCGGTCGAGCTGCGCCCGGGCACGAGCCTCGGCAACGTCTTCGGCGAGGACGAGGCGCGCACGCTCGCGAAAGGCAGCGACGCCGACCAGGCCTTCCTGAAGACGCTGCAGGCCGACGAGTCCGGTGACACCGTCGTCGACAGTCCGTCCGGCGCCGTGCGCCGCGTGTTCGTGCGTAACAAGGCGTGGAACTGGGCGCTCGTCGCCGAGGTGCCGGTGACCGAGATCACGGCCGACACGAAGCAGATCCTGAAGCTCCTGTGGCTCGCGGTGGCGGTGACGCTCGCCGCGACGGCCGGCGTGCTGGTGTTCGTGTCGAACCGCCTGATCGTGCGGCCCGTGGTCGACCTGCAGTCCCGCCTCACGCAGCTCGCCCAGGGCGACCTGACCCGGCCGCTCGCCGCGCGCAGCACGGACGAGATCGGCCAGCTGATGTCGTCGATGGAAGGCTTCCGGGTGCAGCTGATGGACTCGCTCGGCAGCGTGCGCCGCAACGCCGACAGCGTGGCGGTGGCCAGCGCCGAGATCGCCCAGGGCAACAACGACCTGAGCCAGCGCACCGAACGCCAGGCCGCCGCGCTCGAGGAAACGGCCGCGTCGATGCAGCAGCTGGGCTCCACGGTCCGCCAGAACGCCGATCACGCCCGCGAGGCCAACACGCTGGCGCAGGGCGCGAGCGACGTGGCCGCACGCGGTGGCGACGTCGTCGGTCAGGTGGTGGGCACGATGAAGGGCATCGACGCGAGCGCCAAGCGCATCGCCGACATCATCGGCGTGATCGACGGCATCGCGTTCCAGACCAACATCCTCGCGCTGAACGCCGCCGTGGAAGCGGCGCGTGCCGGCGAGCAGGGCCGCGGCTTCGCGGTCGTGGCCGGCGAGGTGCGTTCGCTCGCGCAACGCAGCGCCGAGGCCGCCAAGGAAATCAAGGCGCTCATCGGCGACAGCGTCACGCGCGTCGAGCAGGGCAGCGCACTCGCCGGCCAGGCGGGGGCGACGATGGCCGAGGTGGTCGCCGCGATCAAGCGCGTGAGCGACATCGTGGCCGAGATCAGCGCGTCCACGAGCGAGCAGAACGCCGGCGTCGAGCAGGTGGGCATGGCCGTCACCGAGATGGACCGCACGACCCAGCAGAACGCCGCGCTGGTGGAGCAGAGCGCGGCCGCCGCCGAAAGCCTGCGCACGCAGGCGCAGCAGGTCGTGAAGGCGATGGAGGCCTTCAAGCTGTAAGACGGAGGTATCCTCCTGCGGTCTTTCGCAGGAGCGATGCCGTGACCGAATCTCCCTCCGCCCGCCTGCTTCACGGCGGGTGCCAGTGCGGCGCCGTGCGCTACGCCGTCGCCGATGCCTTCGTGTATGCGCTGAACTGCCACTGCTCGCGCTGCCGGCGGGCCACCGGCTCGGCGTTCAAGCCCTTCGGGGGCATCGAACGCCACCAGGTCCGGCTCACGCAGGGCGAGGACCGCCTGCTCGTGGTGGGCGACGAGGCCTGCCACGACGTGCGTTGCGGCACCTGTGGCTCGCCGCTGTAATCCGTCGTGCGCGAGGGCGCCTGGGCCCACGTCGCCTACGGCACACTGGACGAGGCGCCGTCACTGCGGCCCACGGCCCACATCCACGTCGGCTCGAAGGCGCCGTGGTTCGAGATCACGGACGGGCTGCCGCAGCACCAGGAACTCGAGTAGGGACGCTCCACGGGGTTTCGCCGATCACGCTGGCGAAGCGCGTGGGCGCCGGCCGGCCGGCGTCGCGGGCCCAGCGCAGCGCCGAGCCGTGGTCGAACTCGGCGGGGATGAAGCGGCAGGGCTTGCCCGCCTCGCGGCCGGCCCACAGTTCGGCGCGGGAGATGTCGCCGCCGCCGATCGCCACGAGTTCGTCGCTCACCGCGACGATGGCCGACGACGTGGGATGCAGCTTCCCCTCTGCGTCGGTGCCGCCCCACGTGTCGTCCTCGATGACGAAGACGTGGTCCACGGCGGGCGACCACCGGGCCTTCCCCTTCAGCGCCCTGGACGAGACGATGCCCAGTGTCTCGAAGCCGCGCTGCCGGGCCGGGACGTAGACGGCGCCGATGCCGATCGCCGTCGCACCGACGTTCACGATCACGCGGGCGGGGTCGTGCCCGGCGAGCACGGCCTCGGCGTCCGCCAGCATCCGCTCGGGGACTTCGTATCCGGCGCCCGAATAGCCCAGGAAGGTCAGGACGTGCTTCTGGCGGTCCGCCACCCACCGGCGGATCTCTTCGAGCGTGGCGCGACGGGGGCTGACGGGCAGGTCTTGAAACACGATCGCGTCAGACCTGCAGCCAGCCCCGGAAGCCCCGGGCCGCGTAGTACGACTGCACGCCGTTGTGGTACGTGAAGACCTGGCCGTAGCGCCGGTCGCAGAACAGCGCGCCGCCGAGTTGGCGCACCTCGGGGGGTGTGAGGATCCAGCTGGACGTCTTGAGGTCGAACTCGCCCAGCGTCTGCAGGTGGCGGTACTGCGCTTCCGTCAGCAGCGCGATGCCCATGGCCTCCGCCATCGCGACGGCGCTGTCGGCGGGCTTGTTCTCCTTGCGGGCCTCGAGGGCCTCGGCGTCGTAGCAGGTGCTGCGGCGGCCGGTGGGGCTTTCGGCCGAGCAGTCGGCGAACACGAAGCCGCCGGTTTCCGGATCCTGGCCGATCACATCGGGCTCTCCGCCGGTGGCTTCCATTTTGTGGAGCGATTCCAGCGCCCGGGGATGTTTCTCCAGTCGGGCCAGGACGTCCGCCCAGGCGATGCCCACGTGCCGCTTCGCGTGTTTGCCGAAGCGGGTTTCGAGCGTCTTGAGCACGTCGTTCGCGTCCTGGGCCATCGGGGCATCCTCCGGAGTGGAATCCGGAAGTCTAGCGGCTCTGCAGCGTGTCCTTCATGGCCTGCGCGAGGTCGGCATCGCCACTCGCCTGCAGCCCGCGGATCGCGCCGTCCCGGTCCGCCAGGTCGTAGTGCTGGCACAGCTTGCGCTTGCCGTCGAGGCGCGTGACGCGCACCTCGATGCCCACGATGTGGGCCAGTTCCTCCGCCAGGAAATCGGCCGGTGCGTCGCCCATCTGCCACGGCTCGGGCTGCTTCGCCTCGTGCTCGCGCGTGAGCCGCGCGACCACGCCGCGCACGAACTTCTCGTCGTCGTGCACGTGGACCGTGCCGTGGGCGTGCACGACCTCGTAGTTCCACGTGGGCACGCGGCGGTGGGTTTCCTGCTTGCCGGGATACCAGTTCGGCGAGATGTAGCCCTGCACGCCGCGGAACGCCACCATCACCGGGGCACCGTCCGCGACGTTGCGCCAGACCGGGTTCGCGCGGGCCACGTGGGCGAGCAGCACGCCGTGGTCGCCCTGTTCGGCGTCGAGGAAAAAGGGGACGTGGTTGGCGTCCAGTCCGGCGTCGGTGTGGGTCACGAGCATGCCCAGCGGGTGCGCGCGGATGATGCGGCGGAGGGCCTCCGCCTGGGGTTCGGCGAATTGCGGGGGGACGTACATGGAATGGGGCCTCTGCCGGGAAGTTCGAGGCCCCACTGTGCCCAGAAACCGGCTCGTGGAGAATAGCCAGTTCTTCGGCATCTCACCAGACCAGTTTCCGGCCATGCCCAGCAACACCCGACGCGGCGTCAGCCGTGCGCTCTACGACGAGATCCGGGCCCGCATCGCGGACGGCACCTATGCCGCAGGCACCGCGTTGCCGTCGACCCGGGCGCTGGCGCTCGAGCGCGGGGTGTCGCGGGCGACCGCGTCACTCGTCCACGAGCAGCTGGCCGCTGACGGGTTCGTCGAGACACGGGCGGGCGCCGCCACCCGGGTGCTGGCGCTCCCCGACCGCCTGGGCCGGGTGTCCGCCCGGACGGCGGTGTTTCCGGGCCGGCGGTCCGCCTTCGCCGCCCGCGTGGAGCGCCTGGCGGTCCAGGTTGCCAGCACCGGCGGTGAGGAGGAGGTCGACTTCGTCTATGGACCGCTGGCCGGCCGCGACTTTCCCACGTCGGCCTGGCTGAAGGCCCTGCGCGCGGTGGAGCACCGGCGCCCGGTTCGCCTCGTCTACGAGGACCCGCGCGGCAACCTCGAGCTGCGCCGGGCGCTGCAGGCCCACCTCAGCCGCAGCCGGGGCCTGTCGTGCGCGGTGGAGCAGTTGATGATCGTGAACGGCTCGCAGCAGGCCCTCGACCTTTGCGCCCGCCTGCTGGTCGACGCCGGGGACACGGTGGTCGTCGAGAACCCGGGCTACCGCATGGCCCACCACGTGTTCGAGGCCCACGGCGCCCGTCTGAAGGAGGCCGCGGTCGACGACCAGGGCCTGCGCACCGCGGACCTCGCACGCATCCGTGAGGCCCGGATGCTCTACGTGACCCCGACGCACCAGTTCCCGCTGGGCTCGTTCCTCCCGGTCGGGCGCCGCCGGGCGCTGCTCGACTGGGCGGTGGCGCGGCGGGCGTGGGTGGTCGAGGACGATTACGACAGCGAGTACCGCTACGCGGTGCGGCCGGAGCCGGCGCTGTTTTCGCTCGACCCGCACGGGTGCGTGATCCACGTCGGCACATTCTCGAAGACGCTGTCGCCCCAGCTGCGCCTGGGTTACCTGATCGTGCCGGCGGCGCTCGTCGACACGTTCGCGGCCGCGAAACGCCTGACGGATCGGCACGCGGCGACCGGCGTGCAGCGGGCGCTGGCGCTGCTGCTGGAGGACGGCAGCTACGACCGCCACGTGCGCCGCCTTCGCCGCCTCCAGCATGCCCGGCAGCGGGCGTTGTTGGAGGCGCTGGAACGCCACCTGGGATCGCTGGTGCGGGTGCAGGGTGCCGCCAGCGGGCTGCACGTCGTCGCCTGGTTTCCGCAAGTGCCTTCCGCCGACGAGCCGGCGCTCGTCGACGCGGCGCTCCGCCTCGGCGTGAGGGTCCATCCGATCGGCCCGCTGTTCCTCCCGGGCGGCCGCGCCGTGCCGCGGACCGGGCCTGCCGGCCTGGTCATGGGCTATGCGCTGCTCGAATCCGATGCCATCGACGACGGCATCCGGCGCCTCGCGCAGGCCGTCGGGGTGGTGGCGGGCCGGGGGCGCGGAATCAGGCCGCTGCGAGCTTGAACACGCCCACCGTCTGCAGCAGGCGGGCGGCCTGGTGCTTGAGGCTTTCGGCCGCGGCGGCGCCTTCCTCGACCAGTGCGGCGTTCTGCTGCGTCGCCTGGTCCATCTGGTCGACGGCCTGGCCGATCTGACCGACCCCCGAGCGCTGCTCGGCGCTGGCCGAACTGATCTCGGCGACGATGTCGCTCACGCGCTGGATGGCGCCGACGATCTCGCCCATGCGGGCACCGGCCTGGTCCACGAGGGCCGTGCCCTGCTCGACCTGCTCGACGCTGCTGTTGATCAGCGTCTTGATTTCCTTGGCGGCCTGGGCGCTGCGCTGCGCGAGCGACCGCACCTCGGCGGCCACCACCGCGAAGCCGCGGCCCTGTTCGCCGGCACGCGCCGCTTCCACGGCGGCGTTCAGCGCGAGGATGTTGGTCTGGAACGCGATGCCGTCGATCGTGCCGATGATGTCGCCGATCTTGCGCGAGCCGGCGTTGATGTCGCTCATCGTGCGCACCACCTGGCCGACGACCTCGCCGCCCTGCGTCGCGAGCGTGTTGGCCTCGCGCGCCAGCTGGTTGGCGTGGTTCGCGTTCTCGGCGTTGTTGCGCACGGTGATGCCGAGCTCTTCCATCGTCGCGGCGGTCTGCTGCAGCGCGCTCGCCTGCTGTTCGGTGCGGGCGCTCAGGTCGCTGTTGCCCGACGCGATCTCGGCCGAGGCCGTGGCCACGCCCTCGGCGTTGTCGCGCACGTCGCGCAGCACGGTCTGCAGGCGGCCCTGCATGTCCTTGAGGGCGCGCAGCAGCACGCCCGTCTCGTCGCGGGCCGTGGAGTCGATCGACTGGCCGAGGTCGCCGGCGGCGACCCGCTGGGCGGCGCTCACCGCCACGGCGATGGGGCCGGTCACGCCGCGCGTGATCACCACCGCGAACACGCCACCCACCACGACGGCCAGCATGCCGAGGGCGAGGATCAGGTTGCGGCTGGACGCGTTGGTGTCGTGGATGCGGCTCGCGCTCGCGTCGATGCTCTCGCGCTGGCGGTCCAGCAGCTTCTGCACGTCGGCGATGAAGGCGTTGGAGGCCGGGGTGAACACCTCGTCGAACACCTTCGTGGCCTGGGCCACGTCGCCGTCCTTCTTGAACTTCGAGATCTCGTCGCGCGAGCTGAGGTAGACCTTGCGGTGCTCCGAGATGCTCTTGAAGAGGGCCAGTTCCTCGTCGGTGCGCAGCAGCGCCTCGATCGACTTCTGGTACTCGCCGGAGGCCTTCGACGAGGCCTTGGCCTCCTCGGCGAAGAACGTGGCGAGTGCCGGGTCGTTGCTCTTGACGATGGCGGTGGTGCGGCGCACCCCGGTCTGGATGTTGCGGTACCAGTCGCCGATCAGGCGTTCCTTGGTCAGCGGCTCGGCCATCATCTCCGCCGTGGCCTGCGAGGTGCCCTGGAGGCGCCACAGGCCGAGCAGCGTGATCATCGCGGTGAGCAGCAGCACCAGGCCGAAGGCCAGGGCGAGTCGTTTGCCGATCGAGAGGTTGTTCATGGGGACGGGCCGGGTGAGAGGGGCATTCAAACCCCGGTTATCGGCGCGTTCCTCCCCGACTGAACCCCTTCTGGAATCGATTCCACAGGCCCGCGGAAGTGGACGATCGTCCACTCCCGCGGGAAGGCCCGTCAGTTGAAGCTCACCGCCCCCGTGTTGGCGTTGGTCAGCGTCTTCTTCTTGTAGTCGATCACGAAGTGGTCGCTCGGCTTGCCCGAGCCCAGGCCCTTCAGGATCCCGAACACCTGCTTGAACTGCGACTGGAAGGCGACCTGCACCGCGTTCTGGTCGGACAGCTTGTCGGCGATCTTCACGGGCGCGGCCGGAGCGGCCGGGAAGGCCGACATCAGCAGCTTGTACTGCTTCACGCGGGCCTCGCCCATGCCGCGCAGCGCCAGTTCACCCGCGTACACGGTGCGGTGGAAGTCGCCGTGGAAGTCGTAGGCGGTGACCTTGGCCATCGCGTCGAAGTCCACGCCCGCGGCGGTGGCGAGCTGGCGGGCCTTCGTGGTGGCCGTGGCCCAGTCGGCGGCGAGCTGGCCGGCGGCGGCCGGCGCGCCCGAAGCGGTCCCTGCGGCGAAACACGTGGCGGTGAGCGGCAGAACGCCGGTCTGGTCCTTCAACTCGGCCACCTTCACGGACGTCTGCAGCTGGGTCATCGTCAGCATCTGCGCGAGGTTCAGCGTGGTGGCGGCCTCTTTCATCTCGCAGGGCCAGTACTCATCCATGAAGCGCAGGCGCGAGAGTTCGCCGAAGTAGTAGCGGGTGAAGTCGGCATAGCTCGTGGTGTCGAGCACGCCGTGGTTCCAGCGTTTGGCGATGTCGGCGGCGGCGGTGCTGTTCTGCAGGTACGCGTGCTCCACCTCGTAGTGCGGGAACAGCTCCTTGAAACGCGGCACGTCGTTCAGCGCGACCGTCTGCACGTCGACCGTGTCGGTGTCCTGGTACGTGACGATCTTGTACGCGGCGCCGTACACGGCGAGCGACGGCGACTGCACGTTCACGAGCCAGTTGCCCGCGGCGTCGGCCACGTCGTTGGTGCCGTTGAAGTGCATGTGGCCGCCGACGTGCAGGCGCAGGCCGGTGTTGACCACGCCGGTGGTCGTGGCCACCTCGGGCACGCGGGCCGTCTGGAAGGCGCCCGACTTGAACACGGCCTTCATCGCGTCCGTCTGGTTCGCGTAGAAGTCCATCGTCGGGTAGTGCGAGAACGCGATCAGCTGCTTGCCCTGCGCCTTGGCACGCGCGTTGACGGCGGTGATCCATTCGACGAGGTGCTTCTTGTGCGTGAGCACCTTGTTCCAGCCCGCGTTGCCTGCGCCGTCGAAGCCCTTGAAGCTCTTCGGGTTCGTGGGGTCGAACTTCGCGTTCGGCAGGTACACGTTCGCGTCGATCGACAGGAGCCACAGGCCCTTGACCGGCTCGACGAGGTAGCTCGCGTCGGTCACGCTGCTGCAGCGCGTGTAGGCCGCACCGGCGGGCTTGTAGGCGCCGCCTTCTCCTTCCAGGCACAGCTCGAACTGGCGGTTGGTGAACTCGGCGCTTTTCTGTGCCTCGGCGTACGAGTAGGTGCCGTTCGGGTAGCGGCTGAACGGCGTCTCCCAGTGCACGTCGGAGGCCTTCGGCGCGAAGCCGAAGTCGGCGAGCTTGTTCAGCAGTCCTTCGTAGCCCAGTTCCTTCAGCTGGTCCGTGCAGGCCACGGTGGGGTCGGCGGCCTTGCAGGCGGCGTTGCCGGTGGCGTAGACCTTCTGCTCCTTGCCGTCCTTCGTCAGGAAGTCGTTCTTGCCCGCCTCGTCGTCGTCGTGCGGTTCGTTGGGGTCGTGGTTGCCCGGGGCGAGGAAGAAGCGCATGCCCTTGGCCTGGTACTCGCGCAGGATCTCGGCGATGCCGTCGATGTTGACCGGCTGGGCGTCGTCCGAGTAGTCACCCGGCAGTGCCACGAACTTGATGCCCTTCGCGTTCGCGTCGTCGAGGGCGGCGCGGAAGGCGAAGTAGTTCTCGTTGAACAGCCGCGTCGACGTGAGCTGCGCGTACATCGTGCGGATGGTCGCGTTCTTGCCGTCGGCTCGCGGGATGCCGGTGAACGCCGTGGTCTTGAAGTCGCCGTAGACGTTCTCGAAGTGCACGTCGGTCATGAAGGCGACCGACGGGGAGAACGCGGCGGGAGCCGTCGTCGGGGTGGTGCTGGAGTCGCTGTTGCAGGCCGTGACGGCGAGCAGGGCACACGCGGCGGCGAGGGCGCCGAGGTGGCGGAAGACGTGGGTCATGGAACGGGTTCCAATGCTGAAAACCCTCGATGCTCGCGACCCACGGTGACTCGCGTGTGACGAACCGGCGCGGCGTGCGCGCCAGATCGATCAAGTGCGAACGGCTGGTGTTCCCGAGGCGATGGTGACCGCCTGCGCCCACCGGCGCGCCATGGCCGGCGAGTTCGCGCACGTGGCGTGGCGCGTGACGCTGCACACCGAACGCTCCAGCAGCTGGATGTCGGCCTCGTGCTGGCGGGCGACGTGCGGGTCCTCGAAGAACAGCACCTTGTCGCAGCGCTGGTCCAGCACCAGTTCGGCGATCTGTGCGTCGCCGCCCAGCGGGCCGCTCAGGTAGCGGTGCACCCACGGCGTGCCCTGCGGCCAGCCGCGCGACCACGCGAGTTCGTTGAGGCGCTGGCCCGTGGTGCCGGTGGCCACGCGGGTGGGCGCGCGGCTCAGCAGGTCGAAGTTCTCGGCTGCGAACTCGACCATGCGGTCCTTCAGCGCGTCGTGGGCGATCAGCGCGAGGTTGCGTTTCGAGACGTCGAGCAGCTGGCGGGTCGTGTCGTCGACGTGGCCCCCGTGCACCGCCTCCACCGCCATCCACTCGATGGCACCGGCCACGGTGGAGATGAACGGCTTCTGGTGCGTGACGCACTGGCGCTTGAGCGCCAGGGCCTCGGGGTACAGGGTGGACGGGTCGACGGGGTCGATCAGGTAGACGATGCCGTCGATCTCCTGGTGCTCGTAGGCGCCGCCGGCGATGTGCGAGACGAGGCGCATCAGGCCGCCTTCGCCGCCGGAGGGGTAGGCGACCAGGCCTTCGTAGCCGCCGAGGTCGGCCGAGCGGGAGAGCGTGGCGTACGCGCCGCCCACCGCATGGAGCCGCAGGCCCATCGCGCGGATGGCCGCGCCGCTGTGGCGCGACCAGGAGAGCAGGCCGCCGTCGGGCGAGGCGCGGTGGAGTTTGCTGGCGGCGAGGCCGAAGCGGCGGGCGGGAGAGGTGGGCATCGGAGGCGGGAATGAGGGACGGCGGGAGGGGCCGATTCTTGCCGCCCTGAACCGATCCCGCAATCCCGTCGGGCCCCGACCCTCCCGGTCATCCCGGCGGACGCCGGGATCCACTGCAGCTGAAACGCGCTTCAGGAAGAGTGGGCCCCGGCGTTCGCCGGGGTGACCGCCGCTTCTTTTCAGCGCGCCGGGCACCCCTTGCCCCGCAGGTCGTCCGACGTGCCCTTCACCCCCGTCCCCGGCTCCGTCAGGCTGCACCGCGACGCGAAGTAGAACGACAGCCGGTCGCGCACTGGTTGCCCGGCGAGGGTGTATGGGCGGTTGCCGGCGTACGGGTCGCCCGCGGCGGTGGCGGCGGCCTTGTCGTAGAGGCCCTGGCTGATGTTGTGGCGGTCGATCGAGCCGTCGAACGTGGACGCGGTGAGGCGGCGCCAGGCGTCGCGTGCCATGGCCGCGTCGCGCGGACCCTTCAGGTAGCGGTCGAACCAGGCGAGCGTGTAGTACTGGATCACCGCCTCGCCGTAGCGGCTGGTGCCGCCGCCGAACAGCGAGTAGTCGAGGTGGGTGGCCGCGCGCGGCATCACGAGCATGGTGTCCACGCCGGCGGCCTTGAGCTCCTGGAACCCGAGGTCCTTCGGGTGCGGGCCGTCGCCGCGGCCGCGACCGCCCTGGGCGTTCGACGGTGCCGGTTCCGGGGCGGCGTCGTAGGGGACCGGCTTGAAGTAGTAGTCGGCGCCGATGCCGATCGCGGGGGTGCGGATGGGTGTGCCGGGCTTGGGGTCGGTGCCGAGCTTGTCGACCCAGCCGGTGTTCAGCGCCGTGAGGTTGTCCCACGCGACGATGGCCGACAGGCGCGTGTCGGTCTGCCCCAGCAGGCTCGCGGTGCTGCCGCCCTGCGAGTGGCCGGCGATGCCCACCGCCTTGCGGTCGAGGTCCTGCCAGCGGGGGAAGTGCCCGCCCTTCGCGAGCGGGGCCTGCGGGGTGGCGAACACCCAGTCGATCACGTCCTGGGTGTCGAGGGCGTGCACGTTCATCGGCGCGGTGGTCTCGAGCGAGACGGTCATGTAGCCGGCCTCGGCCAGCACCTGGGCGGTGGACCAGTGCAGGCGCCGCGAGCTGTAGCCGCCGTGCACGATCACGACCATGGGGTAGGGGCCGTCGACCCGCTTCAGGCCGGCCGGCAGGTTCGGGCAGTCGCCCGTGCCGCAGGGGCGGTAGATCTCGACGGTGATGGGCTGGCCCGAACGGTTCGGCGTGGTGACCTGCTCGAAGCGGAACCGGACGCCCGCGTTGCGGGTGGGCACTCGGTAGGCGTCCAGCACGGGCATCTTGCCGGGCGGGAAGAAGGCCTCGGGCTGCTGGGCGAGGTCGGCCAGGCGCTGGCGGGCGCACTGGAAGTTCGCGGCGTCGCGGGCCTTCCAGGTGTCGGAACCCGGCGCGGGGGATTCGGGGTCGATCGGGCGCTCGCAGGCGTCACCCGGTGCCCGGGCCGGAGCCGCCGGGGCGGCGGCGAGCACGGGCGCGGTGGGCGCCGGCGTGCCGCAGGCGACGAGGGCGGCGGTGGACGCCAGCAGGGCAATCCGGAGGGGGAGGGGAACGGCAGGGCTCAAGGGAACTCCAGAAGACAGCATCGGACAAACGAACGCACGTTCAGCTGAATGATGATATACGGATGGCGACGTTGCGTATACGTTGAAACCCAGGGAGAAATACCGCTTCGGCGTCTGTGCGGTCGGTCACGAACCGCCAGCCCGCCACGCCCGTCCCCGGTCCCCGGTGGTTGGAACAGCACCCCCTTTCCCCCTCTGATCGGCCTCAAGTTTTCGGCCCCCCTTGGAACAATGACGGAAGGAATTCCTCCCCTCCGCCATGTCCGACCAAGACAACAAGCAATTACCCGCCTCAGCGAGAAAGCTGCAGAAGGCCCGCGAAGACGGTCAGATCGCCCGTTCGCGCGACTTCGGCCATCTCGCGGCCATCGCGGTGGGTGGCGGGGTGCTGGTGGCGGGTGCACCCACGGCATCGGCCTGGCTGCGCGACCTGCTGGCCAGCGGCCTGACGTTCAACGCCAGTTCCGTGCAGAACACCGGCTTCATGGGCGAGCGCCTGCTCGACCTGGCCATGAAGATGCTGATGATCGTGGTGCCCATGGGCGCCTTGATGGCCCTGGTGGGCGTCGGCGCCAGCATCGCGATCGGCGGCTGGGTCTGGACCTTCAAGCCGATGACCCCTGACCTGATGAAGCTGAACCCGATCTCGGGCATCGGCCGCCTGTTTTCCAAGCAGCAGCTGATCGACGCCCTCAAGGCCTCGCTGCTGGCCTTGATCCTCGGCACGATCGGCGCCCTCTACCTGAAGGGCCACGTCGACTCGTTCGGCGGTGTGCTCGCGATGCCGCTGCCGGCCGCGCTGTCGCACGCCGGTTCGGTGATGCTCGGCGGCCTGATGTTGCTGCTCGTGGCGCTGGTGGTGTTCGCCGCGGTGGACGTGCCGCTGCAGAAGTACCTGCACGCCAACAAGCTCAAGATGAGCCACGAGGAAGTCAAGCAGGAGCACAAGGACATCGAGGGCAACATGGAGATGAAGGCGAAGATCCGCCAGCGCATGCGCGAGGTGGCCAATCGCCGGATGATCGCCGCCGTGCCCTCGGCCGACCTGGTCGTGATGAACCCGACCCACTACGCCGTGGCCCTCAAGTACGACGAGGCCGCGATGGGCGCGCCCCGCGTGATCGCCAAGGGCGCCGACCTGATGGCCATGAAGATCCGGGACGTGGCGAAGGAAGCCCAGGTGCCGGTGCTGCAGGCCCCGGTGCTGGCCCGTGCGCTGTATGCCCACGCCGAAGTCGACCGCGAGATCCCGTCCGCGCTGTTCTCCGCCGTGGCCCAGGTGCTCGCCTACGTGTACCAGCTGCGCGCCGCGCTGGCCGGCCGCATGGCCATGCCGGGCGCGCTGCCCGAACTGAACGTCCCGGTCGAGCTCGACCCCCACCACAAACCAGGGCGCTGATCGATGAACGCACTGATCGCGAAACTGCAGGCCCTGCTGGGCCCCCACGCCACGGCCATCAAGGCCCTGATGGCGCCCATCTTCATCATCCTGCTGCTGTCGATGATGGTGCTGCCGCTGCCGGCATTCGCCCTCGACTTCATGTTCACGATGAACATCGCGATCGCGCTGATGGTGATGATGGTGGCGGCGTACATGGTCAAGCCGCTCGACTTCTCGGCTTTCCCGATGGTCATCCTGCTGACCACCCTGATGCGCCTGGCCCTGAACATCGCCTCCACCCGCGTGGTGCTGCTCGAAGGCCACACCGGCACCGGCGCGGCCGGCAAGGTGATCGAATCGTTCGGCCACTTCCTGATCGGCGGCAACTTCGCCGTCGGCCTGATCGTCTTCGCCATCCTCGTGGTCATCAACTTCGTCGTGGTGACGAAGGGCGCCGAGCGCATCGCCGAAGTCGGCGCGCGCTTCACCCTGGACGCCATGCCCGGCAAGCAGATGGCCATCGACGCCGACCTGAACGCCGGCCTGATCGACGAGCGCGAGGCCAAGCGCCGCCGCGCGGAAGTGGGCGACGAGGCGGAGTTCTTCGGCTCCATGGACGGTGCCAGCAAGTTCGTGCGCGGCGACGCCATGGCCGGCCTGCTGATCCTCGCGATCAACATCGTGGGCGGCTTCATCATCGGCGTGGTCCAGCACGACCTGTCGGCCGCCCAGGCCGCCAACAGCTACATCCTGCTGGCCATCGGCGACGCCCTCGTCGCCCAGGTGCCGGCGCTGCTGATCTCGGTGGCGGCCGCCCTGGTGGTGTCCCGCGTCGGCAAGGAACAGGACGTCGGCACGCAGATCTCCGGCCAGGTGTTCAGCTCGCCGCGCGCCATCGGCATCACCGCCGGCGTGATCGGCCTGCTGGGGATCATCCCGGGCATGCCGCACATCGTCTTCCTGATCATCGCGGGCGGGCTGGGCTACGGCGCGTGGTGGATGCACAAGCGCAACCTGCGCAAGGCGGCCGAACCGCCGCCGCGCGCCGTGCAGCCGTCCCAGGAACCGAACGCCGAAGCCAGCTGGGACGACCTGCTGCCGGTGGACACGCTGGGCCTGGAAGTGGGCTACCGCCTGATCGCGCTGGTCGACAAGGCCCGCCAGGGCGACTTGCTGCAGCGCATCAAGGGCGTTCGCCGCAAGTTCGCCCAGGACGTCGGCTTCCTGCCACCGCCCGTGCACATCCGCGACAACCTGGAACTCAAGCCCAGCATGTACCGCCTGACGCTGCGCGGTGCCGTGGTGGGCGAGGGCGAGGCCTTCCCGGGCATGCTGCTGGCCATCAACCCCGGTGGCGCCACGACCAACCTGATCGGCACCAAGACCACCGACCCGGCCTTCGGCCTGCCGGCCGTCTGGATCGAGGAGCGTCAGCGCGAGTCCGCCCAAATGAACGGATTTACCGTCGTTGATTGCTCGACCGTGGTGGCCACCCATCTTTCACACTTGATGCAAGTGAACGCGGCCCGACTCCTCGGACGCGTCGAAGTCCAGCAACTGGTGGAACACGTGACGAAGTTGGCACCCAAGATGATCGAAGACGTTGTCCCGAAGATGGTCGCCATTCCGGCCCTGCAGAAAGTGCTGCAGCTGCTGCTGGAAGAGGGCGTGCACATCCGCGACATGCGCTCCATCGTCGAATCGCTGGCCGAACACGCTTCCGTGGTCAGCGACCCGGCCGAACTGGCCCGCCGCATCCGCATCAGCCTGGCTCCCTCCATCGTCCAGCAGATCTACGGCCCCGTGCAGGAGCTCGACGTGATCGCCCTGGAACCCGAACTCGAACGCATCGTGACCCAGGCCCTGAACTCGCCGCACGGCGCCGCGCTGGACCCGGGCGTGGCCGACACGCTGGCCCGCAGCGCGGCCCAGTCCGCCAAGCGCCAGGAAGACCTCGGGCACCCCGCCTGCCTGCTGGTGCCGGACCTGATCCGCGCCCCGATGGCCCGCCTGCTCAAGCGCGCCGCGCCCCGCCTGAAGGTGCTCGGCCACAGCGAGATCCCCGAGACCCATTCGATCCGCATCGGGTCGATCATCGGGGGCACGCCATGACCCGCGCCGCTCCAGTCGCCCAAGCTAGTCAAGTTTCGAATCTGCGTTTTCCCCGCCTCGGAGGCACCTTCAAATGAACGTCAAACGGTTTACAGCGCGCACCTCGCGCGACGCCCTCACCCTGGTGCGTCAGGCGTTCGGCGAAGATGCCGTGGTGCTCTCCACCAAGCCGTGCGCGGAAGGTGTGGAAGTGCTGGCGATGGCCCCGGAAAGCATCCAGCAGATCGAGCGCCTGTCGGCCTCGTCGATGCCCGGTGCCCAGGCCCCGGCCCGTGCCGCCGCCCCGCGTTCGAAGCCGGCGGCCCGCCCGGCCGCCCCGGTGCAGCAGCCCGCCGTGCAGGACGACGTCACCGACGACGTGGCCCAGCTGTCGATGAGCACGCTGTCCTTCCAGGACTACGTGCGCGAGCGCATGCTCAAGCGCCGCCAGGCCGCCATCCGCGCCGAACAGCAGCGCCACCAGGAACCCACGTTCGCCGCCGAACCCGAACAACTGCCGGCCGCCCTCGAGCAGCGCCTGAGCGCCCGCGTGGTGCCCATGCAGCCCAAGGCCGCCCAACCCGTCGACGTGGCCCCGGCCCCGGCGCCCGCCCCGGTGCGCCCGCAGGCCGCCCACCGCGCCCCGCCGGTGCTGCGCGAGGAAGTGCACGCCACCGCCCCGGCCGCCGTTGCGATGACGCCCGCCGCCGCCGCGATGCCCGTGCCGTCGCTCGCCGACAACGCGCTGTCGAACGCCTCGATGGAAAACGCCCGCCGCGAACAGCAGGCCATGATGAACGAGCTGCGTTCGATGAAAGGCCTGATCGAAGACCGCTTCGGCGCGCTGGCCTTCATGGAAAAGATGCAGCGCCACCCGGCGCAGGCCCAGCTGATCCAGAAGCTGCTCGACTGCGGCTTCTCGCCCGCCCTGATCCGCAAGCTGACCGAAAGCCTGCCCACCGACGTGACCGATGAAACCGCCTGGGCCGCCAACGTGCTCGAGCGCAACCTGCTCACCGGCGAGAACGAAGCGGCCCTGGAAGACCAGGGTGGTGTGTACGCGATGATCGGCTCCACCGGCGTCGGCAAGACCACCAGCACCGCCAAGATCGCCGCCGCGTTCGCCGCCAAGTACGGCGCGGCCAACCTGGGCCTGATCACGCTGGACGCCTACCGCGTCGCCGCCCACGAGCAGCTGCGCGCCTACGGCCGCATCCTCGGCGTGCCGGTTCACACCGCCCACGACCGTGCCTCGCTCGAAGACCTGCTCGAACTGCTGTCGTCCAAGAAGATGGTGCTGATCGACACGGCCGGCATGGCCCAGCGCGACAGCCGCACCCGCGAACTGCTCGACATGCTGGCCCACCGCTCGATCCAGAAGCTGCTGGTGGTGAACGCCTCCGCCCAGGGCGAAACCATCGAGGACGTGATGCTGGCCTACAAGGCCGCGTCGTGCAAAGGCATCGTGCTGTCGAAGATGGACGAAGCCGTCAAGCTCGCCCCGGCCCTCGACGCCGTGATCCGCCACAAGCTGAAGGTGGTGGGCGTGGCCAACGGCCAGCGCGTGCCGGAAGACTGGCACCGCCTGTCGGCCCACGCCCTGGTGCACCGCGCCCTGCGCGCGGCCGTCAACCCGGCCTACCGCATGGACGCCGACGACGTGAGCCTGATCTTCACGGCCCGCCAGCAGGCCCAGCGCGCTCGCCCGCAGCTCCACGCCTGACCCGCTCGACACCTTGCGTTTCCCAGATCCTGCCGCCATGCACGACGACTACGCCGATTCCAACTACCCCCACGACCAGGCCCACGGCCTGCGCCAGATGTTCGCCCACGCGCGCGTGCGCATGGTGCCGGTCGTCGCGAACCCGCACATGGCGTTCGGCGGGGTGATGCTGGAACGACTGTGCACCGCCTTCGCCGAACAGGGCACCCACGTGATGGTGGTCGACTGCTCCGACCGCGCCCCGGCCACCTCCGAACTCTCGGTGATGGACCTCGGCGAATGCATCGAGACGCTCTCGCCCCAGGTGTCGTACATGGCTGCGCGCGGCCTGCCGCTGCGCTACGTCGATTCGTCCGGCTCCACGGCCGGCTTCCTGCAGGCGGTGTCCGACGTGATGCCCCATGTCGACGTGATGCTGGTGCACGCGAGCGAATCGGACCTGTGCCGCCTCTTCATGCGCAGCGAGGCCCGCCCGCTGCTGCTGGCCGACGACCGTCCGGCCAGCGTGACCCACGCCTACGCCGCGATGAAGCTGCTCACGCAGCGCGCGAACCTCATGGTGCACGACCTGCTGCTGTGCGCCGCCCCCACGTCACCGCGGGTCGAACGCATCGCCGCGCAGCTCGCGTCGTGCGCCGACAGCTTCCTGGGCGCCGTGCTGCGCGACTGGCTGCACGTGGACCCCGCGTCCGATGCCCGCGAGGCCCCGGCCCCCGCGTTGCGCCGCTGGGCGCGCGAGGTGCTCACGCCGTCCACGCCGTACGGCACCGCGATGACGCGCCCCACACAGATGAACCAGCACGTGCTGAACTGACCTCTCGGAGCCACCATGTACACCGCCAAAGGCCAACTTGATGTCAACACGATGCTCAAGCAGTACAGCCCGCTGGTGCGCCGCCTCGCGCACCAGATGATCGCGAAGCTGCCGGCGAACGTCGAGCTCGACGACCTGATCCAGGTCGGCATGATCGGACTGACCGACGCCCTGAGCCGTTTCGATGCCCAGCAGGGCGTGCAGTTCGAGACCTTCGCCACCCAGCGCATCCGCGGGGCGATGCTCGACGAACTGCGCGGCAACGACTACCTGTCGCGTGGCGTGCGCAAGCAGCAGCGCAGCATCGAATCGGCCGTGCACAAGCTCGAGCAGAAGCTCGGCCGCGCCCCCGCCGAAAGCGAGATCGCCCGCGAGATGGGGGTCACGCTGGTCGAATACCAGGAACTCCTCGGCAAGGTGCGCGGCACCCAGCTCGTGTACCTCGAGGACATGAGCGGCGACGAAGGCGACAACGACTTCCTCGATCGCCACGTGGCCGACGAGGCGGGCAACCCGCTCGCCCAGCTGCAGGACCACCGCATGCGCGAGGCCCTGGTCGAAGGCATCAAGACGCTGCCCGAACGCGAGCAGTACGTGATGTCGATGTACTACGAGCACGACATGAACCTGAAGGAGATCGCGGCGGTGCTGAAGGTCACCGAGTCGCGTGTCTGCCAGCTCCACAGCCAGTCGATCGCCCGGCTGCGCGTGAAGCTCCGCGAGTGGTAAATCCACCCACGGCCTGAGCCCACCATGTTCCAAGCCTTCCGGAAGTCCGCCGCACCGTCATCCACGACCGCGCCGGTGGCCGTGCCCGCATCGTCCGAACCGGACCTGCGCGCCGCGGTCCAGTCCATCAGCCAGCAGTCGGCCACCATGGGCCGCGAGGCCGCCGAAGTGCGCGGCCAGCTCGACGACGCCATCAAGGTCTCGGCCCGCCAGGCCCAGGCCGTCGCGGCGCTCGCGCAGCAACTCCAGAACATCACGGCCGCGCAGGCCGACATCCGCGGTGTAGCCACCGGCAGCCTCGGCGCCGTGGGCCGGGCCCGCGACGCGGTGGGTGCCGTCGGCGAGGAAGTCGCCGGCATCGTCGACTCGCTGCGCGACGTCGCGAACGCCGCCGGCGAGATCACGCAGATCGCGTTGCAGACCCGCCTCGTCGCGTTCAACGCGTCGGTGGAAGCCAAGCGCGCCGGAGAGGCCGGCCGCGGGTTCGGCGTGGTCGCCGACGCCGTGAAGGACCTGGCTTCCAAGGTCGAGCAGTCGTCCAAGGCCATCATGAGCACCGTGGGTCAACTCGACAGCCGCATCGCCGCACTGTCGCGCGAGATCCAGGTCAAGGCCGACACCGCGGCCGAGCAGGGCGCCTTCCACAAGGCGCTGGGCGACGTGGAGTCGGGTGTCTCCAGCATCAACGCGGCGGCCGACCGCAGCCGCGAGGTGTGCGAGGGGCTCAACGGCCAGATGGCCGAGATCGAGACCGAGATGAACCGGTCGAGCCGCGCGCTCGACACGGCGATGACCCGCAGCGAATCGTTCCTGAAGGTGTCGGAACACCTGATCGAGCTCGTGGCCGAGTGCGGCCTCGAGACCGAGGACACCCCGTTCATTCGCGCCGTCACGGATGCCGCCGCCCAGATCGGCGCGCTGCTGGAAGATGCCGTGCGCTCGAACGCGGTGTCGATGGCCGACCTGTTCGACGAAACCTACCGTCCCATCGCCGGCACCAACCCGGCCCAGCACACCACGCGGTTCGTCGACCTGGCCGACCGCCTGTTCCCGCAGGTGCAGGAGCGGGTGCTGGAGTCCCATGCGAAGGCGGTGTTCTGCATCGCCGTGGACCGCAACGGCTACGTCGCCACGCACAACAAGGTCTACTGCAACCCGCAGCGCGGCGACCTGGCGTGGGACACCGCCAACAGCCGCTACCGCCGCATCTTCAACGACCGCACGGGACTCGCGTCCGCACGCAACGAACGCCCGTTCCTGCTGCAGACCTACCGCCGCGACATGGGCGGCGGCAAGTTCGTGCTGCTCAAGGAAGCGGCCGCACCCATCACGGTGAACGGCCGCCACTGGGGCGGCCTGCGCCTCGCCTTCAACTTCTGAGCTTCAGCAGGCTCAGCAGGGTCGCCGACAGGATCAGCGCGCCGCCGGCCAGCACGGTGGCGTGCAGCGTTTCACCCCCCCACCACACGGCCGTCAGCGCGGCGAACAGCACCTCGCACGGCATCACCACCGCCGTCACCGTGGCGGGCAGGCGCGACGCGCCGAACTGCAGGCACAGGTTCGCGGCGAGGAACGCCAGCGCGAGGCCCAGCACGGGCAGGGGCCAGGCGAGCGATGCCGCGGGCCAGCCCACGCCGATCGCGGCGCCGGCCACGCCCGACGACAGCAGCGCCGCGGCGGTGCCGGCCACCGACGCGCCCCCCAGGAACATCGCCAGCGCGCGCCCTTCCTGCGGGATGCCGGCCGAGCGCCGGAGCATCACGTTGTTCAGCGCGAACGCGAAGCCCCCGAGCAGGGCCAGCGCGTCGGGGAGCGAGAACGCTGCGGCGCCGAAGCGGCTTTCCGCCGGCCAGAGCACGAGCACGGCGCCCGCCAGCGCGAGCAGGACGCGGACGATCGCCTCCGGGGTCATCCGCTCGTGGAGCATCACGCGCGCGAGGAACAGCGCCCACACGGGCATGAGGTAGAACAGCAGCACGACCCGCACGACGTCGCCGATGCTGACCGCCCAGTTGAACGACGCGTTGGTGGTGCCGGAGGCCAGCACGATGAGCCACAGCGCCGGGTTCGTGCGCAACAGGCGCCATGCACCGGGCCGCCACAGGCCGATGACGAGGGCCGACAGCACGTAGATGATCGACGTGGCCCACAGCGGGTGCAGCCCCATCCCCTGGAGCTGGCGGAACGGCCACCAGGACACGCCCCACACGAACGCGTTCACGACGAGGGCGAGCACCGGCGCCAGGCCGGCCGGCGGATGGATCGCCTGGGTCATGTGGGTCGGCCGGCCGGCTTTTCCATGAAGATGCTGTTGGGGTCCTCGACGTAGTCGCCGAACGGGCCGCGCAGCCGGTAGCCGGCGCGTTCGTAGAAGGCGAGGGCTTCCGGCTGCAGGTGGCCGGTCTCGAGCATGAACATCGCACAGCCCCCGGCGCGGGCGGTGTCCTCGAGCAGCGAGAGCACGGCGCGGGCCACGCCGCGGCCGCGCTGGGACGGGACGGTGTACATGCGCTTCAGTTCGGCGTACTCGGCACCCACCACCAGGGCCCCGCAGGCGACGGCCCGGCCGCCGTCGTCCCGCGCCACGGCGAACAGCACGTTCGGCTGGCTCAGCGCGGCGACGTCGATGCCGTGATGGCTCTCGGGCGGGTAGAGCGGTTTCTGATACGCATCGAGTGCGTCGATGAGGGCCAGCACGTCGGGCTGGTTGGCGGGTTCGAGGGTGACGTTCATGGTCGGGGTTCGCTGAATTCCACTCGAGTGGATTATCCACTATAGTGGAATTCATGGCCGACCCCGACGCCCCCGAAAGCCTGATCCCCCAGCGCGTCCGCGAGGAGCGCCAGCGGTGCCGCTGGACGCTGGAGCAGCTCGCCGAACGCGCCGGGGTCAGTCGCGCGATGATCTCGAAGATCGAACGCGGCGAGAGCAGCCCCACCGCGGTGCTGCTGGCCCGCCTGGGCGCGGCGATGGGTGTGAGCCTGTCGTCCCTGATGAGCGCCCCGCGCGCCGCCGCACCCGCGCTGCGCCGCGTGGGCGACCAGCCGGTGTGGGTCGATCCCGAGACGGGCTACGCGCGCCGCCTCGTGTCCCCCACGGGCGGCGAGGGCGACGTGGAGGTCGTGGCCATCGAACTGCCGGCGGGCAAGGCCGTGCGCTTCTCGGCCTCGGCCAGCCTGCGGTCCGACGAGCAGGTGCTGCTGCTCGAAGGGGCGCTGACACTCGACAGCGGCGGTGTCCGCTTCGAGCTCCGGCCGGGCGATTGTGCGCGGCTCGACGCGGACCGGGAGCACGCGTTCCGCAACGAGGGCGTCGCCGTGGCCCGCTACCTGGTGGTGAAGCGCCACGACCCCGACACGTCGCGTTGAGGCCCTGTCAGGGCTGGCGTGAGGGCATTCTTGACGGTGCCGGCGAAGCATGGAACGCTCCGCCGCCTGCCCCCAACTCCGTCTTCACCATGGCCCTCACGACGCTGCTTCTCTATGTCGTCGCCTGCTTCTCCGTGACGGTCCTGCCGGGACCCACGATGCTGCTGGCGCTGACCCACGGTGCCACCGGCCGGCGAAGTGTCGTTGCCGCGGGAATCATCGGGGCGGCGCTGTCCGACGTCCTGCTCATCACCGCCGTGTCGGTCGGCCTGGGCGCCATGCTGATCGCTTCCGAAACGCTCTTCCGCCTCGTCAAGTGGATCGGCGTCGTCTACCTGGTCTGGCTGGCGATGCAGCTGTGGCGCAGCACGCCCGGACCGCTGGACATCGCGGAAGGCGCACCGCCCGGCGGCTCCCGGCCCCAGGTCGGCCGAGCGTTCCGGCGCAGCTTGTTCGTCGCGCTGTCGAATCCGAAAGGCCTGCTCTTCTTCTCGGCGTTCCTCCCTCAGTTCATCGACACGGCTGCGCCCCTGGTGCCGCAGTACGCGCTGCTTGCCGCCTGCACGGCGGTGCTGGATGCGCTGGTGATGGCGTGTTACGCCGCCGGAGGCGCGCATGCGGTGCGGTTCTTCACGGCCCGCGCCATGAGGCGCCTCAACCGAGGCTGCGCCGCGGTCCTTGCCTCATTTGCCGCCCTGCTGGCGTTGTACCGGCGGGCGTGACGTTCCGTTGGCGCCATCGGTGAACGAGTGCTTGAGCCGTGACCGCCGCGCTCCCGGCGAAGCCGCAACGCCAGGCAGAAAGCGATCGTTCATCCACGTGGATCCGACACACGGGAGGGGCGGCGACCCGGCCGTCCTGGTTCCGGCATCGTGTGGGCGGCCTCATGGTGCAGCCAGCCAAGGAAGGCTTCCACCGCGGGGCGGCGCGCGTGCCGACCCGGATAGACGGCAAAGTGGGCTTTCACCCGCACCGCACGGTCGAACCCGAAGACTGCCTTGAGGCTGCCATTGGACAGGTGGCCCTGCGCAATCGTGGCGCTCTCGAGCGCGACGCCCAGCCCCTGGGTGGCAGCGTCCAAGGACATCTGCGCGCGGTCGAATCGCACGGTGAAGCGATCGGGAGCGCGGTGATCTGAAAACTGCTGAAACCAGTCGGACCACTGGACCACGCTCACGTTGCTCTGAATCAGCGGGACCTCGAGCAGCTGCTCGATGCGCTTCAGCCGATGCTGTCGAATGAACCCCGGGCTTGCAAGAGGCACCACCCGTTCTTCGAACAACGGCTCTACCACCAGATCGCCCCACTGGGGAATGCCGTAGCGAATGTCGATGTCAGCATGTCCGAGTTCGAAGTCGCTCGGCGTGTGCGCCGCGGAAAGATTCAACGAGATCTCTGGATAGGCCTGCGCGAAGCCGTGCAGCCTGGGCATCAGCCAGAGGCTCGCGATGCTCGGGGCCGAATGCACGTAGAGGCTGTTGCCCACGCCATGGCGGAGGTCGTCGGTGGCCGCGGCAATGACGGTGAGCGCCCCACCCACCCGCGCCAGGTACTGCTCTCCTGCGACGCTGAGCCGGACGCCGTGTGCACTGCGCTCGAAAAGGCGGACGCCGAGAAGAGCCTCCAGCCGGGAGATCTGATGGCTCACCGCAGACGCCGTCAGGTGGAGTTCGGCTGCGGCGACCGCGAAACTGCGCCGGCGAGCCACCGCCTCGAAGGCCAGGAGGTTGGCGACCGGCGGCAAGGAACGCATCGGGAGAACCCTGTGGTTGGATGACGGATTGTCATCTTAGTCTGAAAAGACTTCGCTTGTTGTCACGCACCTGGGCACGGAAGATTGGCTCATGCCCCTCACTTGGGGCGGGAACCCTCTTACCTCGCACAGGAGATCGCGAACATGTTGCTCTCGGGAAAAGTTGCCGTCATCACGGGCGGTGCCGGCCTCAATGGTCTGGGTTTCGCTACGGCGCAGAAGATGGCAGCGCAAGGCGCACGCGTTGTCATCATCGATCTGGCGCGGGCGGAGCCCCAGGCGGCGGCGACTCGACTCGGCAGTGGTCACATCGGTCTCGTCGGTGACGTCACCGACAAGGCCGCATGCGACCAGGCCGTGGCCTCCGCGCTGACCTCGTGTGGTCGCATCGACATCCTCGTCAACAACGCCGGCATCACGCAACCCGTGAAGACCCTGGACATCACCGGCGCCGACTACGACCGCATCCTCGACGTCAGCCTGCGCGGGACCCTCTACATGTCCCAAGCGGTGCTGCCAACGATGCGCAGGCAGGCATCGGGCTCCATCATCTGCATCTCCTCCGTCTCCGCGCAGCGCGGCGGAGGCATCTTCGGCGGCCCGCACTATTCGGCTGCGAAGGCGGGCGTGTTGGGCCTCGCACGCGCGATGGCTCGAGAGTTCGGCGGCGAGAACATCCGCATCAACTGCATCACCCCCGGCCTGATCGAAACCGACATCACGCAGGGCAAGCTCACGCCGGAGAAAAAGCAGGAGATCTCCGACACCATCCCGCTCGCGCGCCTGGGCCGTGCGGACGACGTGGCGGGGGCGTGCGTGTTCCTGGCCAGCGACCTGTCGGCCTACTGCACCGGCATCACGCTCGACGTGAACGGCGGCATGCTCATTCACTGATCTTCCGAACCACATAGGGGAACGCTATGCAAAGCAAGACTTTCCTGACCTCCGCCGCCGTCGCCGTCCTCGGGATGACGATGTCCCTCGCGGCGTTTGCACAGACCACGAAGCTCACGCTCGGCCATGGCGCCGCACCGGGCAACCCGCGTCACGAGGCCTCGGTGAAGTTCGCCGAGATCGTCAAGGCGAAGACGTCGGGCCGCATCGAAGTACAGGTGGCCCACTCCGCTCAACTCGGCGACGACGCGGCCATGGTGACGGCGTTGCGAACCGGCGCACTCGACATGTCGGCCAATTCCCAGGGCGCCGTGGCGAATGCGGTGCCGGAGTACGGCGCATTCGGCATGCCGTTTCTCTTCGCCACGCCCGCACAGGCCTTCAAGGTACTCGACGGTCCCATCGGCAAGGAGCTGGCCGACAAGTCGGCCGAGAAGGGCATGATCGTCCTCGGCTATTGGGACAACGGCATCCGCCACATGACCAACAGCAAGCATCCGATCACGAAGGTCGACGACCTCAAAGGCCTGAAGATGCGCACGCCGCCTGATGCCGTGCTGGTGGACATCGTGCATTCGCTCGGCGCGGAAGCGCAGCAGATCAAGTTCGCCGAGCTGTACGTCGCCCTGCAGCAGGGCGTGGTCGATGGGCAGGAGAACCCGCTTGCCAACTTCCACGCCAGCAAGCTGTACGAAGTGCAGAAGCACCTGGCGTTGACCAGCCACCAGTTCCAGATGACGCCGTTCCTCATCAGCAAGCGCACCTGGGACCGTCTGTCGGCAGCCGACCGCAAGGTGGTGACCGACGCCGCCGCCGAGGCCAGCGTCCTGCAGCGTCGCCTGTCCCAGGATGCGGACGACAAGCTGCTGGCGGACCTCAAGTCCAAGGGCGTCCAGGTGACGGAGGTGGACAAGGCTGCGTTCCAGCGCGCCACGGCGAAGGTCGTCGAGAAGTGGGAGGCGGGCCCCGTCGGTCCGTTCGTGAAGAAGGTCGTCGCCGCCTCGCGCTGACCCCCTCGACTTCCTGCCTTTCCTTCTGAATGCGAGCGGGCACGCAAGGTGTGCCCGCAGGAGTACCCCATGCAAGTCCGTTCTCATCCGGTCGATCGCCTGATCGGCGCCCTTTGTCGCTGGACGCTGTATCTGACGCTGACATCGACCTTCATCATCCTGAGCGTCAACGTCGCGCTGCGGTACGCAGCCGGCACCAGCCTGACGTGGGCTTCGGAGCTTCCCGAACTCATGTTCCCCTGGATGATCATGGCCGGTGTCGTGCTGGCCGCCCAGCACGGATCGCACATTGCCGTCGTGATCCTGACGCAGCGACTTGGCGCCTCCAGGCGCTGGGTACTGGGCGGCGGCACGCTGACTGTTGCAGTCCTCTATGCGGTGCTGGCCTGGTTCAGCTGGCCTCTGATGATCATCGCTGCCGACGAGCGATCGCCGATGCTGCAGGTGCCCGGTTCGGTCAGCGTGGGCTGCCTCCTGGTCGGCTTCCTCCTGCTCAGCATCACCGCGCTGCTCCAGCTGCCGCGCGTCTGGCACGGGAACGCTCCCAGCCCGATCGACGCCGCATCCGAAGGACACAACCTCCAGGAGGTGACCCCATGACCGCCCTTGTCATCGGCCTCTTCATCATGGCTGCGCTTCTGTCCATCCCGATCGCCCACGCCCTGGTGCTGGCAGCGGTGATGGCGCTCTTCGCCATCGGCACGCTGCCGGTGGACCTGGCGGTGCAGCAGATGCTGTCGCAGACCCAGAGCTTCCCGCTGATCGCCATCCCGTTCTTCATGCTCACCGGCGCGCTGATGGTCAGCGGGAAACTCGGGCAGAGCCTGATCCAGGTGCTGACCATGATGATCGGCCGCGTGCACGGCGGGCCTGCGCAGGTGGGTGTCCTGTCGTCCACCATCTTCGGCGGCGTGTCGGGCTCGGCCGTGGCCGACGCCTCCGCCATCGGCTCCATGTTGATTCCGTGGCTGAAGAAGCTCGGCTATCCGGCGCCGTTTGCGGCCGGCACGCTGGCCGCCGCCGCGACCATCGACATCCTGATCCCTCCTTCGATTCCGATGATCGTCTATGCGCTGGTGTCCGGGGCGTCCATCGGCGCGCTGTTCGTGGCTGGCATCCTGCCGGGTCTGCTCATGTGCGGTGGGTTCATGCTGGTGTGCTACATCCAGGGTCGTCGACGCGGCTTCCCGCGGGACGCCACGCCGTTCCAGTGGAAGGCGTTCCAGCGGCAGCTGATCCTGGCGGGCCCGGCGCTGCTGATGCCCGTGCTGATCATTGTCTTCCTGCGCTTCGGCATCGCGACGCCCACCGAGGTCAGCGTCATGTCGACCCTGTACGCGCTCGTGGTCTCCACGATCGTCTACCGCGACATGACGATCGCGAAGCTGCGCACGGCTGCGGTCGAAGCGGGCATCGCCACGGGTGTGGTGCTGCTCATCATCATGGCGTCGTCGATCGTCGGCTGGATCGTGACGTACGAACAACTGCCGGCGGCATTCACCGAATTCGCAACGAAGACGCTGCAGTCGCCGTGGCTGATCATCTTGGCCATGAACCTGATCATGCTGGCGACCGGCATGTTCATCGACCTGCCCGCGGCCGTGCTGCTGCTCACGCCGATGTTCGTGCCTCTGGCGTCCGCCGTCGGCATGGACACTGTCCAGCTCGGGATCATGATGATCGTCAACCTGTCGATCGGCCTGTATCACCCTCCCATCGGGACGACGTTGTTCATCACCAGTTCCATCGCCAAGGTGCGCATCGGTGACGTGGTGATCGAGTTGATCCCCTTCTACCTCGTGGCCATCGCGCTGTTGCTGGGCTTCGCCTACCTGCCGTGGCTCACGCTTCGCTGAACCCCCTTTGACCGAGACCGCCATGACTCAACTTCATGAACTTCGCGCGCGCGCCCAGCGCATCCGCCGCTTCGCCCTGCGCATGGGCGAAGTGCAAGGACAGGGCTACATCGGACAGGCCCTGGGCTGGGCCGACGTGCTTGCCGTCGCGTACGGGCACGCCATGAACCTGCGACCGGACGATCCTCAGTGGGAAGGACGTGACCGCTTCCTGCTCTCCCATGGGCACTACGCCATCGCGTTGTACGCCGCGCTGATCGAGGTGGGCATCGTGCCCGAATCGGAACTGGAGACCTACGGCAGCGACGACAGCCGACTCCCCATGTCCGGGATGGCGACGTACACGCCCGGCATGGAAATCTCCGGCGGATCGCTGGGACAGGGCCTGGCCATCGCCGTCGGCATGGCGCTGGGCCTGCGCTCGAAGGGCAACGATGCCTTCGTCTACAACTCGATGTCCGACGGCGAGCTCGACGAGGGAGCGACGTGGGAAGGCGCCATGGCCGCCGCCCATCACAGGCTGTCGAACCTGATCTGCCTGGTCGACGTCAACAACCAGCAGGCGGACGGGCCGTCGAGCAAGGTCATGGGATTCGAGCCCCTCGCGGACAAGTGGGCTGCCTTCGGCTGGCACGTCCAGCGCATCGATGGAAACGACCTCGGTGCCGTCGTGACGGCATTCGACGCCGCCCGGAACCTGGCCGAGGCGAAGCCGCGCGTGATCTTGTTCGACACGCTGATGGGCAAGGGCGTGCCGTTCCTCGAACAACGCGAGAAGAACCACTTCATTCGCGTGGATGCGCCCGAATGGCAAGCAGCGATCGACCACCTCGACAGCGCCTTTTCCACTGCCGCCAACGAAGGACATTCCGCATGAACACCCCCGTGACCAAACCGCGGCTGACCACGTCGGCCATGATTGCCTCCATCGCGTCCGAAGGACAGCGTGTCAAGTCAGCCCCGTTCGGCAAGGCCCTCGTCGAATACGCGGCGTCGCATCCCGACGTCGTCGGCCTGACGGCGGACCTGGCGAAGTACACGGACCTGCATCTGTTCGCCCAGGCGTACCCCGAGCGATTTTTCCAGATGGGCATGGCGGAGCAGGTGCTGATGGCTGCAGCCGGTGGCATGGCGAAGGAAGGCCTGGTGCCGTTCGCCACCACGTACGCTGTGTTCGGCACCCGACGTGCGTACGACTTCATTCACCAGGTGATCGCCGAGGAGAACCTGAACGTCAAGATCTGCTGTGCGTTGCCCGGCCTCACCACCGGCTATGGTCCCAGCCACCAGGCGACCGATGACATCGCGATGATGCGCGCCGTTCCGGGTCTGACGATCATCGATCCCTGCGATGCGCTCGACATCGAGCAGGCCGTCCCGCAGATCGCAGCTCACACGGGGCCGGTCTACATGCGTCTGCTTCGAGGCAGCGTGCCGCTGGTACTTGACGAGGTCGGCGGCTACAGCTTCGAGATCGGCAAGGCCAAGCTGCTGCGCGATGGCGGCGACGTCCTGATCATCTCCAGCGGCATCATGACCATGCGTGCCCTCGAGGTCGCCGCCGACCTGGAGGCCGATGGCGTGGGCGTGGCCGTGTTGCACAGTCCGACCATCAAGCCACTGGACGAGACAGCGATCCTCGAGGCCGTTCGCTATCGCAACCGCCTGGTGGTCGTGGCCGAGAACCATTCGGTGATCGGGGGGTTGGGTGAAGCGGTGGCCAGCACGCTGCTTCGCCACCGCGTGCAGCCGGCCGGCTTCCAGCTTGCCGGTCTGCCGGACGCGTTCCTCGATGCGGGCGCTCTGCCGACCTTGCATGATCGCTACGGCATCAGCCGGGAAGTGCTGGGCACGCGCGTGAAGACCTGGTTGCGCTGAGACGCCTCGGCAAGAAGAAACGGCCCGATGGGCCGTTTTTTTACGGAGGCCCGGCGCGCCAGAGGCGCCGCCGGGCGCCGATCAACGAAGGATGGCCGGCCGACCTGTCCCGACGTTCGAGCTTTCGGCCCGTTGGATGATCTCTTCCGCGTCGTCCTTCAGGATGAACCCTTCGCGGACGTTCTTCCTGACCGTCGCCTTCACCGCACGGAGGTAGGACTCCTTGTTGGGATAGAGCTGCGACAGCTTTGCGTCGTCGAACGGGATGTGCATGCCGTAGTTGTTCGGGCAGCCCGGGGTCATGTCCACCTGGTCACCGCGGTTCGTGCCGGTCGGCACTTCCACCTCCACTTGGCGGATGCCGCCGTAGGACAGGCCGTTGCCGTCGCGCGGAATCACAGGCGGATTGACCGACGTCATGAGGATCGGTTCGGCACGGGGCGGCTCGACGCCGCGAAGCACCCAGTTCGCGAGGTGGTGATAGCCCGCATTGAGCACGTAGCGGAGCGGCACGTGGCTGCCCGGTTCCGGCGTGCAGGCCAGGCTCGGCGGGGTCATCTTGTCGCGTGTCGCGACACCTTGCCGGAACTGGATCCACCAGTAGTCGACGTGCGCAGCGCCTGCGACCTCCCATTCGCGCAGCGTCGACGAGTCGGGCTGCCGGGTGGCGCCCAGGCCGTAGAGAGAGAGTTCGGTTTCGCTGATGACACGGATCATCGGTGCGCGAACGTCGGTGCGGTACGGCCCCCCGAGCACCTGAACCAGGAAGCCGTCGACCACCTGGTGGATCGGATGGACCGAGTTGTAGTAGGAGGTGAGGCGACCTGCCGATTGGGATTGACCCACGGCAAGCACGATGCGCGGGTTCAGTCCGTCCAGCACCTGCGAGCCGCGGGACTTGATCGACTGCACCGCCTGCGAAAAGATGTCATATGAAAGCGAGTCGTCGGTAACCGAGCCCCCGGAAGTCACGTCCAGCGTGCCGTACCGCGTCGGGCTCCAGTCCTTCAGGCCGGTGTTCGGCTGATGGATGCCGACGCGCTGGGCATCGACGCGCACGAATGCGTAGCCCTCGCGTGTGAGGTACTCCTTCGAGTACTGCCAGTGCAGGTCGATGGCGTAGCCCGACGTCACGTTGGACCACTCGACGAGGACGATGCCGTTGAACTTGCGCTCGTTGACCGGGCGGCGCACGACGATGCGCGTCTTGTAGGGGTGCCCGCTCGAGACGGCCACGGCGTTCTGCATCGCCGGCGTCTGGTACCGCGTGGCGGTGCCCTGTACGAAGAACTCTTCCTCCACGTATCCGGCCTTGGCGAGATCGAACTGGGGTTCGGTGGCGAAGAAGGGGTAGTCACGGGTCGGCGTGGTGCCGGGCGTTGCGTTGACCGGGATGGGGCCGATCACCGCGGGCTTCGCGACGGCGCTTCCGCCGCCAGGACCGTGACCGTATCGGGTGTCCCAGGTCTGAGCGTGAGCTTGAGCTGGTGCGAAGGCGAATGAACCGAGCAGGGTGGCGATGACGACAGCTGTCGCCACCTTCGATTTGCGGAATGCCGCTTGCTTCTTCATGTCTTGAGTCCCAAGGTGAGACGGATCCGCGGTTGCGCGAACGCGCGACGGATCTCGCATGTGGAAACGCTGCCCGGCTCGATGAGTCCGGGCGAAGTACCGAGAGGCCTCCGGTGACCAAATCTTCTGCGTCCCTTCACGCAGCAACAAGCGATGTCTTTTCACCTGAGGATGACGAAGCGTCATGCACGTTGCGGGTTGCCCCTAGCCTTGAGGCGTTCCAGGACAGGGCGGCGAGGTCGTCTTGATGATACTGTTCATAAATACAGTATTCGGCTACAGTGCGCAGACTGCCATGGACCTCCACCGCAAGCTCGCCATCCTCGCCGACGCCGCCAAGTACGACGCCTCGTGCGCGTCCAGCGGCACCACCGCGCGCGACTCGGTGGGCGGACGCGGCATCGGGTCCACCGAGGGCATGGGCATCTGCCACAGCTACGCGCCCGACGGGCGCTGCATCTCGCTGCTCAAGGTGCTGCTCACCAACCACTGCCAGTACGACTGCCTCTACTGCGTGAACCGGTCGTCCAGCAACGTGCCGCGCGCGCGGTTCCGCGTCGACGAGGTGGTGACCCTCACGCTCGACTTCTACCGGCGCAACTGCATCGAGGGCCTGTTCCTCAGCAGCGGCATCGTCAAGAGCCCTGACCACACGATGGAGCAGGTGGTGGAGGTGGCGCGGGTGCTGCGCGAGGAACACGATTTCCGCGGCTACATCCACCTCAAGACCATCCCGGACGCCAGCGACGAGCTGCTCGCGCGCGCGGGCCGGTATGCCGACCGGCTGAGCATCAACGTCGAACTGCCCACGGTCGAGGGGCTGCAGGCGCTGGCGCCCGAGAAGGACGCGGCGGCCATCGGTCGCTCGATGGAGCGCCTGCGCATCCACATCGCGGACGCACGCGGCGCCGCCCAGGCGCAGGCCGCGCCACGCGCGCTGCCGGGGGCCCGGCCGCGGGCCGCGCGTCCACCCCGGTTCGCGCCGGCCGGGCAGAGCACGCAGATGATCGTGGGTGCCGATGGCAGCGACGACCGCAGCATCCTGCGCAGCAGTGCGGCGCTCTACGGCGGTTACCGCATGCGCCGCGTCTACTACTCCGCCTTCAGCCCCATCCCCGATGCCTCGCGGCGGTTGCCGCTCACAGCACCGCCGCTGGTGCGAGAGCACCGCCTGTACCAGGCCGACTGGCTGATGCGCTTCTACGGGTTCGGCCACGAGGAGATCGTCGCGGCCGACGACGGGCTGCTGCGCCTCGACATCGACCCGAAGCTCGCCTGGGCGCTGGCCCATGCAGAACGGTTCCCGGTCGACCTCAACGTCGCGCCGCGCGAATTGCTGCTGCGGGTGCCCGGGCTCGGCGTGGGGTCGGTCGACAAGCTGCTGCAGGCACGCCGCGTGCGGCGCTTGCGCTCGGAAGACCTCGGTCAGCTCAGGCTGCCCGCAAGGAAGGTGCTGCCGTTCGTGGTGGTGGACGGCCACCGCCCCAGCGGTCCGCCCGGGCCGCACACGTTGAAGGCCGCCACCCGCACCGCGCCCGTGGTGGATCAACTGGACCTGTTCGCATGACGGTCGCGGTGCTCGCGGGCCCGGCCGACGTCGATGGTTTCCGAGGGGCTGCGCGGCGCCTGCTGGCTTCGGGCGTGCCGCCCGAGGCGGTGCATTGGGTGGTGCACGGCGCGGCGTCGCTGCCATGGGATGCGGATGAATCGCCGGCGGCACAGGTGCCGGTGACGCCTTTCCACGTGCCAGCCGGTTTCGTCGCGCTGTGCGAGACCACGCTGCTGCACCGCGACCCGCAACGGTTCGCACTGATGTACCGCCTGCTCTGGCGCCTGCGCCACGAACCCGGCTTCTGGTGCGACGAGCTGGACCCGGAACGCCGCCGCGCCGAGCAGCTCGCCCGCGAGGTGCGGCGCGACATCCACAAGATGCGCGCCTTCGTGCGCTTCACCCCGGTGGACGAACCCGGCGGTGAACGGCACATCGCCTGGTTCGAGCCTGCGTTCCACATCGTCGAGGCCAACGCCGCCTTCTTCATGCGGCGTTTCGCGCAGATGCGCTGGGCCATCCTGACGCCGGAGCGGTCGGTCGCCTGGGACGGCGAACGGCTGTCGTCCGGACCGGGGGCGCACCGGCGCGACGCACCGGCTCCCGATGCGGGCGCGGCGCTCTGGCTCACGTACTACGAGCACATCTTCAATCCGGCGCGCCTGAAGCTCGATGCGATGGTGAAGGAGATGCCGCGCCGCTACTGGGCCAATCTGCCGGAGGCCGCGCTGATCGCCCCGCTCGCCGCGGCCGCTTCGGCGCGCAGCGAGGCCATGGTGGCGGCCGAGGCCACGGCGCCGCGGCGCACGAAGCCCATGGCGGCCCCGAAGCGGGATGTCACCCCGGCAGCCTGAACCGCCCGAGCACGTCCGACAAGGTCGCTGCCTGGTCCCGCAGGCTCTCCGCCGCGGCGGCCGATTCCTCGACGAGCGCGGCGTTCTGCTGCGTCACCTGGTCGAGCTGGGTGACCGAGCCGTTGATCTGCCCGATGCTGCCCGACTGTTCGCTCGACGCGGCGGAGATCTCCGCGATGATGTCGTTGACCCGCTGCACGCTGCCGACGATCTCGGACATCGTGCTGCCGGCGTCCTGCACGAGGCGGGAGCCCGTGTCCACGCGTTCGGTCGACGCGCCGATCAGGCCCTTGATCTCGCGCGCCGCGGAGGCCGAGCGCTGCGCCAGCGTGCGCACCTCGTTCGCCACCACCGCGAAGCCGCGGCCCTGTTCACCGGCCCGCGCCGCTTCCACGGCCGCGTTGAGCGCGAGGATGTTCGTCTGGAACGCGATGCCGTCGATCACCGAGATGATGTCGGTGATGCGCCGGGAGCTGTCGTGGATGCCCTGCATCGTGGCCACCACCTCGGCCACGACCTGGCCGCCGCGCTGCGCCACCTCGGCCGCCGACGTGGCGAGCTGGCTCGCCTGGCGGGCCGCGTCGGTCGACTGCGTCACGGCGCCCGCGAGCTGCCCCATCGCGCTGGCCGTGCGCTGCAGGTTGGAGGCCATGGTCTCGGTGCGCACCGAGAGGTCCTGGTTGCCGAGCGCGATCTCGTGGCTCGCCGAGCTGACGTTGCCGGTCGAGGCGCGCACGTCGCGCATCACGTTCGCGAGGCCTTCGCGGGTGCGGTCCACCGACCGCATCAGGCGGCCGAGTTCGTCGTCGGGACCGGGCGTGACGGACGCCGTCAGGTCACCTTCCGCGATGGCACCCAGCGCCGCTTCGGCGGCCGCGAGCCGGCGCTGCAGCGCGCTCGCGAAGCGGTGCACGAACACGAACATCACGAGGCCGATGCCGAGGCCCACCGCGAGCGTCACGCCCGCGAAGCGCCAGGCCGCGGCCATGGCGGTGTCGGTGTAGACGCCCGAGCCGAGCACCCAGCCCCACGGCGCGAAGCCGGCGACGTACGAGCGTTTCGGCACCGGCTTGTCGCTGCCGACCTTGGGCCACAGGTAGTCCACGTAGCCGCTGCCGTGCGCCTTGACCGTCGCGACGAACTCCACGAACAGCTGCTTGCCGTTCGGGTCCTTGTTCGCGGTGACGTCCTTGCCGTCGAGCTCGGGCTTGATCGGGTGCCCCACCATGCGCGGGTGCATGTCGACGATGAACACGTACTCGGAGCCTTCGTAGCGGATGGCCATCACCTCGGCCTTCGCCTTCGCCTGGGCTTCGGCGGTCTTCAGCCGGCCCGCCTTTTCTTCCTCGTTGTATTTCTTGGCGATCGCGATCGACTGCTCGACGACCGCACGGGTGGTGCTCAGCCGCTGCTCGATCGAGGCGTTGTAGTAGGACAGGGCAGCGTAGGCCGCGACGCCCAGCATCGCCACTGTCATCGTGAGGGCCATGAGCCGCAGCCGCATGGTCAGGGACAGTGTTTTCATCGGTGACTCCAGGGTTCCACGAGCCGGCCCGGGTGGCCGCCTCACCGGAGTTCTCGGCCGTTGGCATCGGCCCTTGACCTGGGTCAACCGAAATTACCGACGGGGTGTGAGGAAAGTCCGCACACGCCTGTCGGATGTGCAGGACCAGCCGTGGCGAGGGCGGATCAGGCGGGCTCCGGGAGTTTCGCGATCACCTTGATCTCGAAGCGGAAGCCGTAGAGCCAGGTGACCCCGATGCCGGTCAGCGTCGGGTGGGGCGCCTCGCCCCAGTAGTCGGGCAACACCTTCCACACGGTGTCGAAGGCGGACTCGGGGTCGACGAGGAACAGGGTGACGTCCACCACGTCGTCGAACGTGCATCCGGCCGCGCGGAGGATCGCATTCAGGTTGTCGAACGCGAGCCGCACCTGCGCCTCCAGGTCGGGCTCGGGCGAACCGTCCGGGCGGCTGCCCACCTGACCGGACACGAACAGGAAACCGTTGGACCGGATGGCGGGTGAATAGCGGTTCTTTTCGTAGAGGGCCTGGCGGCCCGCGGGGAACACGACGTCTCGTTGCGGCATGGGATGTCCGGGAAAGGGTGGCGATGCGAGGACTCTAAGGACCTGGCCCTTCCAGATAAACCGGCCCGCGCCACAATCACTGTTTGCGGATCCCGAACAATCTCCCGGAGTGCCGAATGGACCGTTTCGATGCAATGCTGGCCTTCGCCCGGGTGGTGGAAGCCGGCAGTTTCACCAAGGCGGCCGACACGCTGCGGCTGAGCCGGGCCACGGTCACGCAGCTGGTGCAGCAACTGGAGGCGAGGCTGCGCGTGAAGCTGCTCCACCGCACCACGCGCCGCGTCCAGGTGACGGCCGACGGTGCGGCCTACTACGAGCGGGTGGTGCGCCTGCTGGCCGACATGGACGATGCCGAGACCAGCCTGTCGGTCGCCTCCGCCTCGCCGCGCGGCCGCCTGCGCGTGGACGTGCCGAGTCCGCTGGCCCGCCTGATCCTGGTGCCCGCCTTGCCCGGCTTCCACGCCCGCTACCCCGAGATCCAGGTCGACATGGGCGTGAGCGACCGCATGGTGGACCTGATCGGCGAAAACGTCGACTGCGTCGTGCGGGGCGGCGAACTCACCGACACCTCGCTCGTCGCGCGGCGGGTGGGCGACCTTCCCATCGGCGTCTACGCGTCGCCGGGTTACCTCGCGCTCGCCGGCGTGCCCGCGCATCCGCGGGAGCTGGAGGACACGCACCATCGCATCGTCGGCTTCCTGCGCTCACGCACCGGCAAGGTCCTCCCGACCGTGATGCACCGCGACGCGGAGCAGCTCGAGGTGCACGGGCGCCATGCGTTCGCCGTCGACGACGGCAACGCCTACCTCGCGGCGGGCGTGGCCGGACTCGGGGTGCTCTGGCTGCCGCACTACATGGCCGAGGCCCACGTGGCCCGAGGCGAACTCGTGCCGCTGTTCGATGGGTGGCGCATCGACCCGATGCCGCTGTCCATCGCGTACCCGCCGAACCGGCATGTCAGCACGAAGCTGCGGGTGTTCATCGACTGGGTGGTCGAGGTGATGGCACGAAGTTCGTTGACGCGGATTAACAGCGCTTAACTGGTTTTGCAGCCGCCCGCGGACCAACATCCATCTACCCAGACAGATGGAGAGTAGCCATGCCCTTGAGCCGACCCACCGTGGTGGAGGTGGTTCACCACAATGCCGTCATCGAGGCGGGAATCCGATGCATCCTCGAGACCTCGCCCGAGTTCGACGTCCGGACCTCGCGCCCACCGGCGCCCGAGCCCGATCTCCTGGTGCTCGACCCAGACCATGCCCCCGAGCGGCTGGCCCGGCGTCGGCCGGGGACGTCCGCGGCCCCACACGTCATCGTGGTCGCGATGGCCTCGCAGGAGACCGACGTGCGGCGGGCGTGGGAGGCAGGCGTGCGCGGTTACGTGATCCTCGGTGGTGCGGCGGAGGAGATCGTGACCGCGGCGCGGGCCGTCGCCGCCGGGCGGCGCTACCTGTGCCCCGCGGCGACCCTGCTGATGGCCGACAGCCTGACCCAGCCGGTGCTGACGCCGCGCGAGGGCGACGTGCTGGCGCTGGTCAACCGCGGGCAGAACAACAAGGAGGTCGCGCGGGCGCTCGAGATCTCGGTGGGCACCGTCAAGTCGCACATGCGCGGCATCATGACCAAGCTCGGCGCGCGGTGCCGCACGGAGGCGCTGTGGATCGCGTCGCAGCGCGGGCTGATCGCGCGATCGGCAAGTGCCGTGCACTGAAGGGCAGGGCGGTTGACCGGCCCTGGAGGCCCTGCCGCTCCCGAACCGCCAATTTGTTCGCGCGCCAGGCGGCAGCCCCCTATTGACACCGCTCTTTACCGATTCAGAATGCGCCTGTCACCGACCTCCGCCCGCGTGCCCCATTCCCCATGCTGTTGCCCTTCAAGCTCCGTACCGGCCTGCTCGCCGCCTGCCTTTCGTTCCCGCTGATCTCCTGCGGAGGCGGCGGGGGCAGCGATCCGGAACCCACGCCCGCGGGCCCCGTGGTGGTGTCCACCGCGGCGGGGTCGGCCGAGAGCCGGCTCGCGTGTTTCAAGGGCGTCGCCAACCCCGAATGCAACCTGCGCATCTACCAGGTGATGGTGGAGGCGTTCGCCGACGGTGACCCTGCCGCCGACTACGGCACGGGCTACGGCACCAGCCCGCACAAGGGCGACCTCGTGGGCATCACGAACGCACTTGACTACATCAAGAGCACCGGCGTCAACGCACTCTGGCTCACGCCCATCTTCGAGTCGACCCGCGTCAACGGCCAGGACGACTGGGCGAACCGCCTCGATGCCACGGGCTACTTCGCCACCAACTACTTCAAGGTGGACCCGAAGTTCGGCACCCCCGCGCAGTTCCAGGCGCTGGTGGACGCGGCCCACGCGCGCGGCCTGTACGTGTTCCTCGACGGCGTGTTCGGCCACTACAAGAGCAACCTCGCGGCGTCGCCCACGGGCAAGCTACCGAAGAACGGCAACTGCACGAACGCGGGCGGCGGCAGCTACGCGCCGGGCAACCTGCAGGCCTGCGCCGACTACACCGATCCCGCGACGCTCGCCTTCTTCCAGGAGGTGGCGGCGCACTGGATCACCACGTACAAGATCGACGGCTGGCGCCTCGACCAGGCCTACCAGGTGCCGGTGGCCTCGTGGGCCGCGCTGCGCCAGACCGTGGCCACCGCGTCGGCGGCCACCACGTACACGAACGCCGCGAACGCGGCCGTGAGCCCGCTCGGCCACCTCGTCGCCGAGATCTGGTCCGGCGAGAACGACATCCAGGCCCGCGGCTACGGCACCAACGCGGCCCCGGCGCTGCAGTCGTCGTTCGATTTCCCCGGCCGCTACCGCGTCGTGCAGACGCTTGCGGGCGAGGAGGCCCTGGCCAGCAGCCGCAAGGCGAACCTGCCCGCCACCACGCTGGGCGAGGTCTACGCGACGTACGCCGCGTACCCCGACCACGCGATGCCGAACCTGATGCTGACGAACCACGACCTCGTGCGCTTCGGCGACCTGGTCCAGCGCGCCGGCCTCGGCAACCCCGACCAGGACGTCTACTGGCTCCGCCACAAGGCCGCGTTCGCGTTCCTCACCGCGCACAGCGGGCCGGTGACGGTCTACTACGGCGACGAGATCGGCCAGGAGCTCCCGAACTTCGCGGCCCAGGTGTCGAACAACTGCGCGGTGGCCGGCGTCTGCGACGACCACGTCAGCCGCACCGCGGGCAAGACCACCGGCCTGTCGGCTCGCGAGGCCGACCTGAAGGCGCACGTGGCGAAGCTGCTCGCGCTGCGCGACACGAACCCGGCGCTGGCTGTGGGCTCGCGCACGCACGTGCATTCGGACAAGACGCTTTACATCGACCGCAAGGACGCCGGCACGAACCGCGTGCTGTTCGTGCTGAACACCGGCACGTCGGAGGCGTCGGTGACGCTGAAGGCCTCGGTGATCGGCAATCCCGGCGACCTGACCGATCTGGTCGACGGCTCGACGCTGACCGCGGGCGCCGACGGCTACGCCATCACGGTGCCGGCGCTGACCGGCCGTTTCCTGAAGTTCTGACACCGGCCGCGGGGCGGCGGGGCCCGGGTGACAATCGCCCCATGCCCCGCCTCGTCCTTCCCGCATGATCTGGCCGCTCCCGGCCTTGCTGACCTGGGCTGCGGCCTGGGTCCTGTACCTCGGGCTGCACCAGGTCGCCGGCGTGCCCGCGTGGGTCGCGTTGCTGCTGGCCGTCGCGCTGGGCGCCTGCTGCGCGCTCTTCGGCAGCACGCGCTGGCGGTCCGTCTTCATCGCGCTCGGGTTCCCGCTGTCGCTGCTGGCCTCGGGCCTCGCCGCGGGCGTGCCCGCCTGGGCATGGCTGTTCCCGCTGGCGGCCGTCTTCGCGCTGTACCCGGTGCATGCGTGGCGCGATGCCCCGGTGTTCCCCACGCCGCGGGGGGCGCTGCAGGGGCTCGCGGCACTCGCCCCGTTGCCGCCGGGGGCCCGCGTGATGGACGCGGGCTGCGGCCTCGGCGACGGCCTGCGCGAACTGCATGCGGCGTACCCGGATGCGCGCCTCGACGGCCTCGAATGGAGCTGGCCGCTCACGCTGCTGTGCGCCTTGCGGTGCCGCCTGCACGGCGTGCCTGCGCGGGTGCGCCGCGCCGACATCTGGCGCGCGGACTGGTCGGCGCACGACCTCGTCTACCTGTTCCAGCGTCCCGAGAGCATGCCCCGTGCGATCGAGAAGGCTGCGGCCGAACTCCAGCCGGGCGCGTGGCTTGCGAGCCTCGAGTTCGAGGCCCCGGGGCTCACGCCTTCGGCGACGTTCCGCTGTCCCGATGGCCGGCCCGTGTGGCTGTACCGGGCCCCGTGGCGTCGAGCGGCATGAGGTGCCACACCACGTTCGGTGCGAACGGGGTCCATGGCCCCACGGGCACGCCGGCCTCGCGCAGCGCGCGGCCGGTCCACGTGTTGCACGTGGTGAAGAGGTCGTAGGCGCCGCGCGCCTCGAAGAACGCGTCGACCCGGCCGTAGTGGGCTCCGGCCACCGGCACGGCGCGCCCGTCGGCATCCGGGGCGAGGGAGGCGCGGATGTGCCGTGTGAGCGCCTCGTGCCCCGCGGTGTCCAGCGGCAGCCGCCACGCGCGCCGGCCCAGCTCGCCGGGCCTCAGCCACGTGACGTGCAGCAGCGTGCGCCCGGTGCCCGACAGCGCGCCGAACGCGCGGCGGGCGGTGAGGTCGCGCCACTCCGGCGTGTGCAGGTAGAACTCGCGGTCGCCCCAGCCCACGGCCACGTACGCGGTGTCCGGCGGCATCGACGGGAAGTGCGACGGCGGGAACACCGTGGCCCAGTCGACCGGACCGCCACGCACCGGCAGCACGAGGTCGGTGTGCACGCCGTTCGAGACCACGTAGGCCTCGGCATGGTCGGGCGGTGGCACGGGCCGCCCCGGGATCAGCGCGAGGCCGAAGGCCGCGCCGAAGTAGAGCAGCACCGCCGAGACGAACCCGAGCACCGTCAGGCCCAGCACGCGGAACGGGGTGCGCCAGGTCATGGGGTCGGCACCGGGTAGACCTCGCCGTCGTAGCGCAGCGCCGTCTGGCGCACGACCGGTGCGACCTTGCGGTCCACGCACGCCTTGCCTTGCAGCCGGGCGGTGCGGTGGTCCTCGGTCCGGCGCAGCACGAGGTCGGCCCAGCCCTTGCCCGCACCCGGTGCCACCTTCATCGTGGTGCGGGTTTCGGTGAACGTGCCGGCGCACTTCGTGTCCCACTCGCCGCGGACGGACCAGGTGGTGAGCCGGTCCACCACGCGGCGCAGCGACGTGCCTTCGATGGCGTAGAGCGTGAGCGTCTCGCGCGAGGCGAGCTTCTCGGGCACGACGCCGCCGTGCTGCAGCCGCAGGCCCACGCTGCGCACGCGCGGGGCGAGGGCCAGTGGCTCGGGGTCGATCTCGACACCGGTCAGCACCGTGCCGTCCGCCTGCACGTCCCGCTGCGTCGTCTGGCGCGCGAGCACCCGGCCGCTCCCCACGTCGACCAGCAGCAGTTCGGCCACGTAGCCGGGCAGCGGGTCCCCGGGGTTCGCCGGCACGGCCACGCCCGGGGCCGGATAGACGAGCGCGACCGCGGCCTGGCCGGGCGAGCCGGGCAGGGCCTGGCAGCGCACCCACTGGTCCTCGATCTGGTCGGGCAGGCGGGCGTGGCCGTAGGCGGCACCGAGCGCCTGCCACGGGTGGTCGGCGCAGTACTCGGCGCGGGCGGGCGACACGGCGGCGAGGAGCGAGGCGGTCAGCAGGGCAGGCAGGCGCATGGTGGAGGTGGGGCGTGGAGCGGAAGGGCGATTGTGAACGCCCGTGCAGCGTGAGGGGCTCAGGGTGATCCCACGTGCGACGAACCTCCGTCGTCAGACGACAAAGTTCTCGTTTTCCCGGACTTGGCAGCCAAAATCACGGGAAAACCCTTGGGGCCGGGCGAGAACAGGCGCACAGAATCGCGCCCTGTTGTGCGACGACAGACAAGACTTCCGCACCTGAAAGGGCCCTGTGAAACGGCATCTCGTGACTCTCCTCCTGGCGCTCGCCGCCACGTCTTCGGTGCGGGCCCAGACCGAACTCCGCGCCTGGAACATCCACCCCGAAGGGTACCCCGTCACCGCCGCGATGGAGGGGTTCGCCGAGTCGGTGGCCAAGCTCACCAACGGCCGCTACAAGGTCAAGGTGTTCTCGAATGCGGTGCTGGGCGACCAGCCGAAGGCCGTGCAGATGCTCAAGCAGGGCGAACTCGACCTCGCCGAATTCAGCCTCTCGCCGGTCGCCGAGGCCGCGCCGGCCGCGAAGGTGCTGACGCTGCCGTTCCTCTTCCGTGACTCCGAGCACATGTTCCGCCTGCTCGACGGCAAGCTGGGCGACCAGTTCGAGGCCAAGCTCGAGGCCGCCGGCTACATCGTGCTGGGCTGGTACGACGGCGGCGCCCGCCACCTCTACTGCACGAAGCCGGTCAAGCAGGCGAGCGACTTCCAGGGCCTGCGCGTGCGCGTGCAGCAGTCCGAAACCGCGATCGAGATGTCGAAGCTGATGGGCATGACCCCCCTCGTGATCCCGTACAAGGAAGTGCTGGACGCCTTCAAGAGCGGCAAGATCGACTGCGCCGAGAACAACCTGCCGTCGTACGAGTCGGCCGGCCACATGGCCGTGGCCAAGTACGTCTACCTGTCCAACCACACCGTGAGCCCCGAAGTGCTCGTGATGTCGGTGCCCACGTGGAAGAAGCTCTCCGAAGCCGACCGCAAGGCGTTCAAGGAGGCCGGCCAGCAATCGGCCGTGAAGATGCGTCAGCTGTGGAAGGCCAAGGTGGACTCGGCCCGCGCCGCGGCCACCAAGCAGGGCTCCGAGTTCGCGACGATGAAGGACTACGGCCCGCTCGTCACGAAGATGCGCCCGCTGCACGACAAGTACTTCCAGGATCCGGTCACCCGGCAAGAGCTCTTCACCATTCTCTCCAACTGACGGGGGCACCGGGGGCACGGGTTACCATCCGGCCCCATGACTGAACCCCGCCCCCCGAGGTCCACCCGGCTGGAATCCCGCGCCTTCGTCCTGCTGCTGATCGTCGTGACGATCGGCTTCGGATGGATCCTCGTGCCGTTCTTCGGCGCGGTGTTCTGGGGGGTCGTGATGGCGATCCTGTTCTCCCCGGTGTACCGGCGCCTCGTGCCGAAGCTGGGCGGGCGGCGCACGCCCGCGGCGCTCGTCACGCTGGCCCTGATCCTCGTGATCGTGATCATCCCCACGGTGATGATCACCGGCGCGCTCGTGCGCGAGGCCGCCGCGGTCTACGCCCGCACCCAGAGCGGCGAACTGAACTTCCCGCTGTACTTCGCCCAGGTCTACGACGCGCTGCCCACCTGGGTCACGTCGCTGCTCGACCGCGCCGGCCTCGGCAACCTCGCCGAACTGCAGGCCAAGCTCACCGCCAGCCTGCAGCAGATCGGGCAGTTCGTCGGGACCCAGGCGCTGGCCATCGGGCAGAACACGCTGGACCTCGTCGTCAGCTTCTTCGTGATGCTGTACCTGATGTTCTTCCTGCTGCGCGACGGCGCCGCGCTGTCGCGCCGCATCCGCGAGGCCGTGCCGCTCAACGGCGCGCACAAGCGGGAGCTGTCGCAGAAGTTCGCGACCGTGGTGCGGGCCACCGTGAAGGGCAACGTGCTGGTGGCCATCGCCCAGGGGGCACTCGGCGGCATCGCGTTCGCGTTCCTCGGCATCCATGCCGCGCTGCTCTGGGCGGTGCTGATGGCGTTCCTGTCGCTGCTGCCGGCGGTGGGCGCGGGCCTGATCTGGGCGCCGGTCGCCATCTACTTCCTCGTCACCGGGGCGGTGGTCAAGGGCGCGATCCTGATTGCCTACGGGGTGCTGGTGATCGGCCTGGTCGACAACGTGCTGCGCCCGGTGCTCGTGGGCAAGGACACCAAGATGCCCGACTACGTGGTGCTGATCTCCACGCTGGGCGGCATGGCCATCTTCGGGCTGAACGGCTTCGTCATCGGTCCGGTCATCGCGGCCATGTTCATGGCCGTGTGGGACCTTTACATCGTGGAGCGGACGGCGGTGCCGGACGAAATCGAGCCGAAGGTGGCCCCGGAAGAGCTTCCGCCCAAAGGGTGAGCGCAGCGGACCCTTCATCAAGCCACACGCGAGCCCGGGTCTCCCGGGCGACCCGTGGCGCCCCGTGGGGGCAGGAGCGACGCGACTGGGGGGCCTACGACCCTCAGACCGTCATGTTCATGATTTCTGAGTAAGCGGAAACCAGCTTGTTCCGCACCTGCATGGTCGCCTGGAACCCGATCTGCGCCTTCTGCATGGTCACCATGGTCTCTTCCAGGCTCACCGTCGGGTTGCCCAGCTGCACCTGCCGCTGCATCTCGCTGGCGTCGTTGTAGGTGTCGCTGACGCCCCGGAGCGCCTTCGTCAGTTCCTGCTGGAAGCCCGGTCCCTTGACCTGGGTGGCGGCCGAATTGCGGTTGGCCAGCGGCATGCCGTCCACACCCAGCCCCGCCCGGGCCGCGGCCTGGGCGAAATTGAAGGGTTTGAGGGTCACGTCCATGGAAGGGCTCCGGAAGCTGGGGACCGGGCACAGGGCTCGGCCGTTGGATGGTGTGACTTTAGGGAAATCTGTATCAAGGGGTGCTGGGAACTGACGGGGGTTTGGTCGCCTGTTCGGCCGATCCGGCCCCCTCAAGTTTCCGAATAATCCGTTTCATCCGGAGGGCCTGTGCCCGCCATTGCCTGAAACGAACACCCCATGGACAACGCCGTCGCCCTGGCCCAACCGACCACGCTGGTTCCCGCCGCCCCCGGGTTCGGTGCGCGCCTGGCTGCGCTGCCGGTCAAGAGCCGCGTGAGCCTGGGCCTGGGTGTCGCCGCCCTGATCGCCGTGCTGGCCGCCATCACGCTGTGGAGCAGCCAGGGGGACTACAAGGTGCTGTACGCGAACCTGTCCGACAAGGACGGCGGCGCCATCATCTCCCAGCTGTCGTCGATGGGCGTGCCCTACAAGTATTCCGAGGGTGGTGGCGCCATCCTCGTTCCGTCCGCCAGCGTCCACGACCTGCGCCTGAAGCTGGCTTCCCAGGGCCTGCCGAAGGGCTCCGTGGTGGGCTTCGAACTGATGGACGGCGCCAAGTTCGGCCAGACCCAGTTCCAGGAACGCCTGACCTTCCAGCGCGGCCTCGAAGGCGAGCTGACCCGTTCGATCACGTCGATGGCCTCGGTGCAGAACGCCCGCGTCCACCTCGCCCTGCCGAACCAGAACGGCTTCTTCCGCGAACAGCAGAAGCCCAGCGCCTCGGTGATGCTCACGCTGTTCCCCGGCCGCACCCTCGACCGCGCCCAGGTGGCCGGCATCGTGCACCTGGTGTCGAGCAGCGTGCCCGAACTGAACCCGAAGGCCGTGAGCGTGCTGGACCAGACCGGCGCGCTGCTGTCGGGTTCCCCGGAAGAGAACGCCGCGGGCCTCGACGCCCAGCAGCTGCAGTACGTCGCCCAGATCGAGTCCACGTTCAACAAGCGCATCCTCGAGATCCTCGACCCGGTGGTGGGCCGCGACAACCTGCGCGCCCAGGTCACCGCCGACGTCGACTTCTCGCGAGTGGAATCCACCTCGGAAGAGTTCCGTCCGAACCAGGGTGAAAACGCCGAAGCCGCCGTGCGCAGCATGCAGCGCACCGAACAGACCGGCCAGAACGGCACCGGCGCCACCGGCATCCCGGGCGCCACGTCCAACCAGCCCCCGATCGCCGCCACCGCGCCGCTGACCGGCGCCTCCCAGCCCCTGCAGACCGCGCAGGGTGGCGGTGCCACGAACAGCACGAGCCGCAAGGACGCCGTCACGAACTACGAGGTCGACAAGACCGTGCGCGTGACCCGCAACGCCACCGGCACCGTGCGCCGCATCAACGCCGCCGTGGTCGTGAACCACCAGACCAAGACCGACGCGAAGGGCAAGACCACCACGGTGCCGCTCACGCCGGAAGAACTGGCCAAGCTCGAGACGCTCGTGCGCGAGATCGTCGGCTACAACGAGAAGCGCGGCGACTCGGTCAAGGTGATCAACGCCCCGTTCAAGGTGGAGCCGGTCGCCGTCGACAACACGCCGTTCTGGAAGCAGCCGCAGACGCTCGACCTGCTGCGTGCTGCCGCCGTGCCCACGGCCCTGGCCGTCGTCGCCCTCGCCATCGTGTTCGGCCTGATCCGCCCGGCGCTCAAGGCCGCCAGCGAGGAGAAGGAGACCAAGGGTGCCAACCTCGACGTGGTGGCCGACGACGAAGTGCTGCCGGCCATCGAGGAAACCAAGCTCACGCAGATCGAGGCCCCGCGCGTCAGCGCCCACCTCGACGGTGCCCGCGCCTTCGCCAAGGACAACCCTGCCGCCGTCGCGAACATCGTGCGCGGCTGGGTCAACGGCGAAACCGCCTGATCGGAGCCCCACGCCATGGACACCAAGGGACTCGAAGATTCAGCCATCCTGCTGATGTCGCTCGGAGAGGAAGAAGCCTCCGAGGTTTTCAAGCTGCTGTCGCCGAAGGAAGTGCAAGCGCTCGGCGAGACCATCGCCAAGATGAAGTCCATCCCGCGCGAGCGCGTGGACGTGGTGCTGGAGCGTTTCGCCGCGGAGGCTTCGGAGTCGAGCATGCTCGTCACCGACACCGACGAGTACGTGAAGTCGGTGCTGCGCAAGGCGCTCGGCGACGACAAGGCCAACCTGCTGATCGACCGCATCCTGCAGGGCGGTGACATCAGCGGCATCGAAAGCCTCAAGTGGATGGACGCCGGCTCGGTGGCCGAGCTGCTGCGCAACGAACACCCGCAGATCGTGGCCGCCATCCTCGTGCACCTCGACTTCGACCAGTCGTCGTCGGTGCTCAAGTGTTTCACCGAGCGCCAGCGCAACGAAGTGCTGGTGCGCATCGCCACGCTCGACGGCATCCAGCCGGCCGCGCTGAAGGACCTCAACGAAGTGATGAGCAAGGTGCTCGCCGGCGGCGACAAGCTGCGCAAGGCGTCGCTGGGCGGTGTCAAGACCGCGGCGGAAATGATCAACCTGATGGGCGGCAGCATCGAGACCTCGGTGCTCGACTACATCCGCGAAGCCGACAACGAGCTGGCCCAGAAGATCATGGACAACATGTTCACGTTCGACGACCTGGAGAAGCTCGACGACAAGGGCATCCAGACGCTGCTGAAGGAAGTGCAGTCCGAGTCGCTGATCATCGCGCTGAAGGGCGCCACGCCGGAGATGCGCGAGAAGGTGTTCCGCAACATGTCGAGCCGTGCGGCCGAAACGCTGCGCGAAGACCTCGAAAGCCGCGGCCCGGTGCGCGTGAGCGAAGTGGAAGCCGAGCAGAAGGAAATGCTGAAGATCGTCCGTCGCCTGGCCGACGAAGGCCAGATCATGCTTGCCAGCGGAGGCGACGATGAGTTCCTCTAAAAACGGGCCGTCCCGTCCCGCGCCGCCGCCGCCGAACCGCGGTGGCGAACCCGCCAAGCCCACCAGCTACGGCCGCTTCATCCCGCGCGAGGAACTCTCCTCGTTCGCCGCCTGGAACATCGGTTCGCTCGATGGTGCCGCCCCCGCCGACAAGGGCGTGCAGCGCCCCGCGCCGCCGGAGCCCGAGCCGCCGTCGCACGAGGAAGTGCTCGCCGAAGCCACGGCCGCCGCGCGCAAGTCCGGCTACCAGGACGGCTACCGCGACGGCCTCGTGGCCCTCGAAGGCTTCAAGCAGAGCTACGCCACGCAGATCACCGCGCAACTCGCCGCCGTGACGCAGTCGTACATGGAGCAGCTCGACGCCCTGCAGCAGCAGATGGCCCGCGCGCTGGCCCTGTCGGCCACGCACCTCGCGCGCCAGATGGTGCGCACGGAGATCGAGCAGCGCCCCGAGGTGGTCACCACCGTGGCCCAGGAAGCGGTGGACACGCTGCTGCTGAGCGCCCGACACATCACGCTGCGCGTGAACCCCGACGACGTGGCCCTCGTGTCGCAGGGCGCCGCCGACGTGCTCGCCGCCCGCGGCGCGCGCATCGTCAGCGACGGCTCCGTGCAGCGCGGTGGCTGCCTCGTGGAATCCGACATCGGCGTGATCGACGCCAGCATCGAGACCCGCTGGCGCCGTGCCGCGGCCACCATCGGCTGCGATGCCACCTGGAACGACGCGCCCGCCCCCGAGGACACCGACGCATGAAGAACTCCGCCGACGAGACCAGCGCCGTCCAGGCCACCGACAAGTGGCAGCGCTACCTCAGCGACATGACCACGTTCTCGGCCGAGCCCGTGGCGCTCGAGACCCAGGGCACGCTCGTGCGCGTGGCCGGGCTGGTGCTGGAAGCCGCGGGCATCCGCGTGCCGGTCGGCTCCGTCTGCCAGATCTTCATGGACGACCCGCGCCAGGAAGGCCAGCCGCCCGTGCTGGCCGAGGTGGTGGGTTTCTCGGGCGACCGCGCCTACCTGATGCCCACCGGCGAAACGCACGGCCTGGCCAGCGGCGCCCGCGTGGTGCCGCGCCCGTCGCCCATCGTGCCGATGAAGCTCGGCGCGCCCCATCACCCGTGGCGCCGCGGTGAAGACCGCACGCTGCACCTGCCCGTCGGCGACGGCCTGCTCGGCCGCGTGGTCGACTCGCACGGCCACCCGATGGACCGCCGCGGCCCGCTGCAGCACGTGCACAACGAGCCGCTGGTCCGCCGCCCCATCAACGCGATGGACCGCGACCCCATCCGCCAGCCGCTCGACACCGGCGTGCGCGCCATCAACTCCATGCTCACCGTGGGCCGTGGCCAGCGCATCGGCCTGTTCGCCGGCACCGGCGTCGGCAAGTCCGTGCTGCTCGGCATGATGGCCCGCTACACCGCGGCCGACGTGATCGTCGTCGGGCTGATCGGCGAACGGGGCCGTGAAGTCAAGGAATTCATCGAGGACATCCTCGGCGAGGAAGGCATCGCCCGCTCGGTGGTGGTGGCCGCGCCGGCCGATGCGCCGCCGCTCACCCGCATGCAGGGCGCGAGCTACGCCACCGCCATCGCCGAACACTTCCGCGACCGCGGCCAGCACGTGCTGCTGCTGATGGACTCGCTGACCCGCTACGCGATGGCGCAGCGCGAGATCGCGCTGGCCATCGGCGAGCCGCCGGCCACGAAGGGCTATCCGCCCAGCTGCTTCGCGAAGCTGCCGCAGCTCGTCGAGCGCAGCGGCAACGGCATCCATGGCGTGGGTTCGATCACCGCCTTCTACACCGTGCTGTCCGAAGGTGACGACCAGCAGGACCCCATCGCCGACGCGGCCCGAGGCATCCTCGACGGCCACATCGTGCTGTCGCGCGAACTCGCCGAGGCCGGCCACTACCCCGCCATCGACGTCGAGAAGTCGATCTCGCGCGTGATGACGAATGTGAGCCCGCAGGAACACATCGATGCGGCCCGCCGTTTCCGCCAGCTCTACGCCCGTCACAACAAGGCGCGCGACCTGATCCAGCTCGGCGCGTACACGCCGGGCGCCGACCCCGAACTCGACCACGCGGTGCGCCTGCATCCCAGGATGGTGGACCTGCTCCAGCAGGGCATGCACCAGCCCGCGAGCCTGCCCCACAGCGTGCGCGACCTGCGCGCCCTCGTCGCCTGAGGCGCCGCGGGCGCCTCGCACCAAGTCACCCAGGACTGACGCATCATGAGCCATCCCTCCCTGTCGCCCCTGCTGGCCCTCCTGGGCCAGGCCGAACGCGAACGCGACGACGCCGTCGCCGCGGCCCGCCGCGTCGAGGCCGCGCTGAACGCCGCCCTCGGCCAGGCCGACCAGCTGGTGGCCTACCGGCTCGACTACGAGGCGCGCTACCGCGAGAAATTCAGCCGCCAGGCCTCGATCGACCAGTTCCAGACCTACCAGGGTTTCATGGGCCGCCTCTCGCTGGCCGTGGACCAGCAGCAGGGCGTCGTCGCCCAGGCCGAGCGCCGGGTCGAAGCCGCCCGCCAGGTGGTGCGCGAGCAGGAGCTGCGTGTGGCTTCGGTGCGCAAGCTGATCGAGCGCCGCCTCGCCGAGCTGCGCCTCGCGGCCGATCGCCGTGACCAGAAGCAGACCGACGAATTCGCCAGCCGCGCCGCCTGGAACCGCATCGCCGAACAGGCTGCCTCGCCCACCGTCTGATCGTCCATCCGACCGACCTCATGACCGCTTCCGTCTCGTCCTATCCCGTCCTGCCGTCGAACGTGATCACCGGCCTCGTCGGTGTGCCTGGCCCGGCCCCCGCCCGTGGTGCCGAGTTCGCCCGGATGCTCGACGCGCGCCGCAACGAGAGCGCTCCTGCGCCGGCCCCCGAAGCCCCGAAGGCCGAGGCGCCTGACTCCGGCGAGGAAGACCGCGCCCAGGCCAACCGCTCGGCCGACGAGACCCGGCAGCGCCAGCTGCGCGCCAGCCGCCAGAACGGCCAGCGTCCGCAGGGCCCCGAGGCCCCGGCCCGCGAGCCGAAGGTGACCGAGGAGCCGGCCGATCCGGCGGCGACGACGGCGACCACCAAGGGCAAGCCGGCCGCCGCCGACGACGAACCCGCCGACCCGGCCCTGGCCGACTGGTTGGCCACGCTGAACCTGCCGCCGGCCGTGCCGGAAACGCCGCCCGCCGCGGAAACCGCCGTCCCCGAAGGCAGCGATCCGCGCGCGCAGGCCGCGGTCGCGACGCCGGAGCTGGCCGCCGCCGCCGACAAGGCCGCACGCGGCCCCGCCGCCCGTCGGGGTCCCGCACCCGACGTGTCGGCCGAACCCGGCGTCAGCGAAACCGCCCGCCGCCAGCAGCCGAAGGAACTCGAGACGAAGGCCACCGACCCGCGCGCCGACGCGCAGGCGATGTCCCCGCTGCCCGCCACCTGGCAGGCCGCGATGGAGCAGGCCGTGGCCCCGGCCGCCGAGGCCCGTGCACGCGTGGCTGAGACCGCCAAGGCCGACCCGGGCGCCGCCGCCGCGGCCCTGTCGGGCACGGCGCCCGCAGCCGAGCGCCCGGCCGCCCAGATGGCCGAGCCCACCGTGGTCCACATGCCGACCCCGGCGGACGCCCCCGACTTCTCCCAGGTGCTGGGCGCCCAGCTGAGCGTGTTCGCGAAAGATGGCATCCAGCAGGCGGAGTTGCACCTGAATCCGGCCGAGATGGGCTCCATTTCGGTCCAGATCGCCCTCGACGGCGACCAGGCCAGGGTCGATTTCGGCGCCGATTCGGCGGCCACCCGCCAGCTGATCGAGAACGGGCTGCCGGAACTGGCTGCGGCGCTGCGCGATGCGGGCTTCACGCTGTCGGGTGGTGGCGTGCACAGCCAGGCGCAGCAGCAGGCGTCCCGGGAGCGGGAGGGGGGCGGCTCCGGCCGTGGCCAGGCTGACCGGGGTCGTGGCGGTGTGGAAACAGCCGCCGCCGAGCCCGTCCGTGTGACACAGCGCACGGTCCGCGCGGGTGGCGTGGACGTCTACGCCTGATTCCCCCACACCGTCATCCCGGCGCAGGCCGGGATCCTGTGCGGTGAACGAAGCCGAAGGTCCTGGCCTGCGCCGGGATGACCCCAGGGAAGGGGGCGACCTCCGTCAGGTGATGACGGGTATTCCGCCCGCTATTCCGGCCATCGGCCCGCCCCCCCCTTTTCGATAATTTCCCTCATGCGCCCGGATCGCCCGTGCGCCTGAAGGAGATTCCATGTCGAGCGCCCCCGCTGCCGATGCCCCCAAGAAGGGCAACAAGAAGCTGATCATCATCATCGCGGCCGTGCTGCTGCTGGTGCTGGGTGGTGGCGGTGCGTTTGCCTACATCCAGAAGCAGAAGGCCGCCGCGGCCGCTGCCGCCGGCGACGAGGAGGAAGAGGGCGAAGCGCCCGCGCCCCACGCCGAAGCCAAGAAACACGACTCGAAGCACCCGCCCACCTTCGTGCCGCTGGAGCCGTTCGTCGTGAACCTCGCTGACAAGGAAGCCGACCGCTTCGCGCAGGTCGGTGTCACGCTCGAGGTCGAGGACGCCAAGTTCGCCGAAGAGCTCAAGGCCTACATGCCGGCGATCCGCAACGGCATCCTGATGGTGCTCGCCCACAAGACGTCCCAGGAACTGCTGTCCCAGGAAGGCAAGGTCGCCCTGCAGAAGGAGATCCTGCGCGAGTCCGTGCTGCCGCTCGGCATCGAGATCGACGACGAGGACGAGGCGCCGGCCAAGAAGGGCAAGAAGAAAAAGCGCCGCGCGGTCTACAACCCCGTGTCCGCCGTCCACTTCTCCAACTTCATCGTCCAGTGACCGGCACCGCGTCGCGACCCTCAGCCACGTCCACGTCATGAACCAGCAGATCCTCTCGCAAGACGAAGTCGATGCGCTGCTCCAGGGCATCACCGGCGAAAGCCAGAAGCTCGAGCAGGAAGAGGTGCAGGCCGGCGGCATCCGCAACTACGACATTGCCAGTCAGGAGCGGATCGTCCGTGGGCGCATGCCCACGATGGAGATCATCAACGAACGGTTCGCGCGGAACATCCGCATCGGCCTGTTCAACTTCATCCGCAAGAGCCCGGAAATCTCGATCGGCGGCATCAAGGTGCAGAAGTACAGCGCCTTCCTGCGCGAGATCGTGGTGCCCACGAACTTCAACATCGTCTCGGTGCGCCCGCTGCGCGGCAGCGGCCTGATCGTGTGCGACCCGACGCTCGTGTTCGCGGTGATCGACGCGCTCTTCGGCGGCGCCGGCAAGTACCACACCCGCATCGAGGGCCGTGACTTCTCGCCCACCGAGCAGCGCATCATCACGCGCCTGGTCGAGGTGGTGACCGAGGAATACAAGAAGGCCTGGGCGGGCATCTACCCGCTCGAGCTCGACTACCAGCGCTCGGAGATGCAGCCGCAGTTCGCGAACATCGCGACGCCGAGCGAGATCATCGTCGCCACGAGCTTCACGCTCGAGATCGGCGATACCACCGGCACCATCCACTTCTGCATTCCGTACTCGACGCTGGAACCGATCCGCGACGTCCTGTATTCCACGATCCAGGGCGACAGCAACGAGCCGGACCGCCGCTGGGTCAACCTGATGAAGCAGCAGATCCAGTCGGCCACCGTCGAGGTGGTTGCCGAGCTGGCGCACGCGCCGGCCACGGTGGAGCAGCTGCTCGCCTTCAAGCCCGGTGACTTCATCGAACTCGACCTCAGCGCCGGCATCGAGGCGAAGGTGGTCGGGGTGCCCATTTTCGAATGCCATTACGGGACCTCCAACGGCAAGTACGCGTTGAAGGTCGATCGCATGTTGTCCAGCTCGACGATGGGCTGGATCGGAGACCAGAATGTCTGATACCACCAATTCCGCCGAAGACGACATGGCAGCCGAGTGGGCTGCGGCCCTCGCGGAGGCCAAGCCCGAGGTCGCCTCCGAGGTGGGTTCGCCCCCGGCCGCGCCGGTCGCGTTCACCGACTTCTCGGCCGCCGGCGCGAACGCGGCGACGAACGACATCAACATGATCCTGGACATCCCCGTCCAGCTCACCGTCGAACTCGGCCGCACGCGCATTCCCATCAAGCACATCCTGCAGCTCGCGCAGGGCTCGGTCGTCGAACTCGACGCGCTGGCCGGTGAGCCGATGGACGTGCTCGTCAACGGCTACCTGATCGCCCAGGGCGAGGTGGTGGTCGTGAACGACAAGTTCGGCATCCGTCTCACCGACATCGTGACGCCCAGCGAGCGCATGCGCCGCCTGAGCCGCGCGGCCTGACCGGAGACCGACTGCATGCCCACGTCCGGATTCAGTTCGCTGCTCGGGTTCATCGTCGTCATCGCGCTGATCCCGGTCGCGCTGTGGCTGCTCAAGCGCTCGCCGATGGGTGGTGGCGCGGCCCAGGGCATGCGCGCCATCGCGTCACTGCCGCTGTCGCAGAACCAGCGCCTGATCACGGTGGAGGTGGGGCAGGGCGACCAGCGCAAGTGGCTGGTGCTCGGTGTCACGCCGCAGCAGATCACCACGCTGCACACCATGGAACCCGGTGCGGATGCCGCGCCCTCGAACGGCCAACCCGCCGTGCCGCCCTTCGCGCAACTGCTGAACAAGCTGCGCGGCGACCAAGGAAGCTCGAAGTGACTGTTGTTTCGTCACCCCGCCTCGCCCACCTTTTTTTGGGGGCCCGTCGCCACCGCGCCGCGCTCGTTGCGCTGACGGTGTTATCGGCGGCTCCTGTTGCGGCTTTAGCCCAGACCGCGCCGAGCCTGCCGCTCGTGATCGGGCAGGGCGCGGGCGGCACCAGCTACTCGGTGCCCATCCAGACGCTGCTGTTCTTCACCGCGCTGAGCTTCCTGCCCGCGGTGCTGCTGCTGATGACCGGCTTCACGCGCATCGTGATCGTGCTGGGCCTGCTGCGCCAGGCCATGGGCACGCAGTCGGCGCCGCCGAACCAGGTCATCATCGGCCTGAGCCTGTTCCTCACGTTTTTCGTGATGGGCCCCACCATCGACAAGGTCTACGCCGAGGCCTACCAGCCCTACGCCGAGAACCGCATCCAGTTCGACGAGGCCTTGAAGCGCGGTGAGGTGCCGATGCGCGCCTTCATGATGAAGCAGACGCGCCAGGCCGACCTGATGCTGTTCGCCCGCCTCGCGAAGGTGGACCCGAGCGTGAAGCCCGAGGACGTGCCGTTCAAGGTGCTGGTGCCCGCCTTCGTCACCAGCGAACTCAAGAGCGCCTTCCAGATCGGCTTCCTGATCTTCATCCCGTTCCTGATCATCGACATGATCGTGGCCAGCGTGCTGATGAGCCTCGGCATGATGATGCTGAGCCCGGTGCTCGTGGCCCTGCCGTTCAAGCTGATGCTGTTCGTGCTGGCCGATGGCTGGAACCTGCTGCTCGGCTCGCTCGCCGCCAGCTTCTCGACCTGATTCACACGGACGCGCAATCATGGACGCCGCACAAGTCTTCACGTTCGGTCAGCAGGGCCTCTACCTGCTGCTGATGGTTTCCGCCCCGGTCCTGCTCGTCGTGCTGGGCGTGGGCCTCGTCGTCAGCATCTTCCAGGCCGCCACGCAGATCCACGAGGCCACGCTCTCGTTCGTGCCGAAGCTGATCGCCGCCGTCGCCGTGCTCGGCTTCGCTGGCCCGTGGATGCTCACGACGCTGGTCGAGTACCTGCAGCGCATGCTCCAGACGATCCCGACCGTCGTCGGCTGATCGACCCGCGCGACCCGCTCGACCCGATCGATGTTCACCTTCACCGAAGCCCAGGTGCTGGAGTGGATCACGCCGCTGCTGTGGCCGTTCCTCCGCACGCTGGCCATGTTCACGTCGGCGCCGGTGCTGTCGCAGCGCAGCGTGCCGGTGCGCGTGAAGGTGGCGCTCGCGTTCATCATCTCGGTGTGCGCGCAGGCCTCGCTGCCGGCCATGCCGGTGATCCCGCTCGACTCGGCCGTGACCGTGCTCGTCGTGATCCAGCAGGTGCTGATCGGCATTTCGCTCGGCTTCGCCGCCCGCATCGTCTTCGCCGCCATCGAGTTCGCGGGTGAGATCGTGGGCCTGCAGATGGGCCTGAACTTCGCGGGCTTCTTCGACCCCGCCACGATGGGCCAGACCACCGCGGTGAGCCGCTTCTATGGCACCGTCACCGTGCTGCTGTTCGTCATCATCAACGGCCACCTGCTGATGATCGCCGCGCTGTGCCAGAGCTTCGTCGCCTTCCCGGTGGGCCCCGAGCCCTTCGAGTTCCTGCGCCAGCTGCGTCCGGAGCTGTGGGGCATCGAGATCTTCAAGCTGGGCCTGTGGATCGCGCTGCCGATGATCGCGATGCTGCTGTTCACCAACCTCGTGCTGGGCGTGATCTCCCGCGTCTCGCAGCAAATGAACATCTTCTCGATCGGCTTCCCGATCACCGTCTCGGTGGGCCTGGTCGGCGTGCTGCTGACGCTGCCGATGATGCAGGCGCCGTTCACGATGGCGCTGGAGCAGATGCTGGTGAAGTTCCAGTGACCCCGGGCCGCGCGTCCCCGCGCGGCACCGAATAAACTGGCGCCATGAACCTCAAGATCGTCGTCTACTCCAAATCGGCCTGCCCGCAATGCGATTCGGCCAAGATGGTCCTCAAGACCAAGTCCCTCGAGTTCGAGGAAATCAAGATCGACGACGAGGCGGAGCGGCTCGCGTTCTACGAGAAGTGCGGGCCGTCGGTGCGTCAGATGCCGCAGATCTTCATCAATGACCAGCGCGTGGGCGGCCTCGCCGGCCTGCAGGCCGCGCTGGTGCAGCTGGGCCGCTGAGGCGGCTCAGGCCCAGCGGAACACCGCCCCGGCCGCCGGGCGGCTCGCGGCGATGCGGCGGGCGTTGGGCTCGTCGGTGTGCTCGACCCAGGCCAGTGCGTCCTCGCGGCTGCGGCCGAACCGTTCGTGGCGGCGCGCGAGTTGCTCGCGGCGCTGCGTGTCGTCGGTCTCGACATACCAGCTGTCGTCGAGCAGCGTGCGCACCTCGCGCCACGGCCCGTCGTCCAGCAGCAGGTAGTTGCCTTCCGTGATCACGAGCCGGGTCTCCGGCATCACGGCGATGGCGCCGGCCACCGGCTCCTCGATCTCGCGCCGGAACTCGGGGGCGTACACGGTTTCGTCGGGCGCCTGCGTGCGCAGGCGGCGCAGCAGCGCCACGTAGCCCGCGCTGTCGAACGTGTCGGGCGCGCCCTTGCGGCCGGCGCGGCCCAGGCGTTCCAGCTGGACGTTCGCGAGGTGGTAACCGTCCATGGGCACGACCTGCGCCACGTCGCCGAAGGTGTGCAGCAGGGCCTCGGCGAGCGTCGACTTGCCCGAGCCCGGCGCCCCCACCAGGCCCAGCAGCACGCGCGGCTTCGCCGCGAGCAGGCCGCGGACGCGGTCCAGCCAGGCTTCGGGAACCGCGGGCAGGGTCACGACACGGTCCGGCGTGCCGGACGACCGGTGTCGATGAAGTTCGCCACGTCGTCGAGCACCGGCGCCAGCCAGCGCAGCGGCGCGGCGAGCGTGGCGGCCACGCCCACGTGGCCGAGGTGGCGGTACAAGCGCACCTGAACAGGCGCGCCTGCGGCCTTCAGCTTCTCGCCGAGGGCCACGGTGTTGCGTTGCGGGTTCACGAGCTTGTCGGTGCGGGCCGAGCCGAGGAAGGTGCGCGGCGAGCGGGCCGACACGAATTCGCCCGGCTGCGAGCGGGGCGGGTAGTTCGGGTGATTGAACACCGGCTGTGCCTGCGGGTTTTCGATGGGATAGAAATCGTACGGTCCCGCCAGGCCCACCCAGCCCGCGAGCGCGTCGGGGGTGGTGCCCGCGGCCTTGAGCCAGCGGTCGTCGAGGGCCACCATCGCGGCGTTGTACGCACCTGCGCTGTGGCCCACCGGGTACACCCGGCGGTAGTTGCCGCCGAGGCGCGGGGCCTCCCGCAACGCCCAGGCCACGGCCGCCGCGCTGTCTTCCAGGAACGTGGGGTACTTGACCTCGGGATAGAGGCGGTAGTCGGCGATCAGCGTGAGGATGCCGCGCGACGCGAGGGCCTCGCCCACGAAGCGGTAGTCCTTGCGGTTGCCGTCGTTCCACGTGCCGCCGTAGAAGAACACGGCCACCGGCCAGCCGCCCGCGGGGGCCGGCAGCACCGGGGTGTAGATGTCCAGCTGTTGCCGGGGCAGCGAGCCGTAGGCCACGCCTTCCGTCAAAACGTAGGTGCTGCTCGAGGCCAGCACGTTCAGCGGGGTCACCGGTGCGCAGGCGGCGAGGGGCCCGGCGAGGAGCAGGGCGAGCGTGGTGCGGCGCGAGGGGTACGGCAAGGTCATGGACCGGCAGCTTAACCGCGGTCTACCACTCACGCCATTCCTCGGTGATGTCCTCGGCCGGCGCGGCCTTCAGTCCGGCCTGCCGGGCACTGGTGTTGATGAGCTCGCACAGGTCCTCGCGCTGCTCGGTCTCGATGAGGGCGCAGTCGCTGCGCTCGTTGAGTTCGTTGAGCCGCTCGATGGTGGCGTGCACGACCTTCAGGATGGCCTCGTCGTGCCCCACGCCCTTCACCTCGTCGAGCGAGGAGAGCAGGTCGTCGAGGATGCGCCCGCATTCGTCGATCTCGGACTGGGTGTAGCCCGGGTCGAAGGACGAATCGGCCTCGTCGTCGTCGGCGTCCGGCGTCATGTAGTCGACCATGCCGTCGATCAGTCGCTTGCGGATGTTGCGCAGTTCGGGAGTCATGCGGCGTCCTCGGGTCGCCCGGGCTCCGGGCAGGACCACTGTAGCAAAGGCGGAGGCGAACCGTGCCGCGCGGGCCGGTTCGCCGGGCCGGTCAGTCCTTCAGGTCGGCGGGCACCTTGCCGCCGTTGGCCGCGAGCTTGGCCATCACCTGCTTGTGCAGCCAGATGTTCATGCTGGCGGAGTCGGCCGTGTCGCCGGTGTAGCCCAGTTCCTTGGCGAGCTCCTTGCGCGAGGCGAGGTCGCTGTCGAGCTGCAGCAGTTTCATCAGGTCGACGATGGAGGTGCGCCAGTTGGCCGGTCCCGGGTTCTTCGCGGACAGGTCCTTCAGGATCGCCTCCACGTCCACCGGCGGCAACGCCGCCGGGGCGGGCGCCGCGGCGGCAGGCGCCGCGGGCGCGCCCGGCGCCGTGGCGGCGGGGGCCGTGACGGCCGGATGGTCGGACGGGAAGATCTTCGCGAGGATCTTGCTGAAAATGCCCATGTCGTGTTCCCCTGAGTCGAGATGGAGGGCCGGCCGGGTGGCCGGGGCACGACGGATCATGAGCCGAGAGCCGGCCGGGCGGCCGCAAGTCCCTGCTGGGGAAGGGGCCAGTCACCGGGCTTTCACCGGCGCCCGCTTCGGCCGGTCAGGCCGCGGCGCGGACGAGGATCCAGGCGGCGGCCGCCTGCAGGTCGTCCACACGCACCGTGGCGCGTGCGAAATCGTGGTGAGCCGACATCGGCGTGGGCTTCACCACACACGGCACGTCCGCGTCCGCCGCGGCCTGCAGGCCGTGTTCGGAGTCCTCGACGGCCACGCATTCCGAGGGTGACACGCCCAGCTGGCGGGCGGCCAGCAGGTAGCAGTCGGGGGCCGGCTTGCTGAACGCGACGTCGTCGGCGGTGACGACCGTCTCGAAGCGGTCCAGGATGCCGTGGCCCGCGAGCGACGCGCGCGTGGCGTCGCGGGCCGCGCCCGTCACCACCGCGAGGCGCAGGCCCGCGGCCCGCAGCTGGTCGAGCACCTCGCGGGTGCCCGGCATCAGCGGGAACGGCCGGGCCGCGAGGAAGGCGCGGGTGGCCTCGGCCTTGCGTTCGGCGAGTTCGGCGGGCGGCACGTCGAGGCCGAAGCGCTCGGCGATGTCCACGGCGTTGGCCGGCGTGGGCATGCCCGCGTACAGGTCCTTGTAGAGCGGCTCGGGGATCGTGACCCCGAGTGGTTGGAGCACCTCGTTCCAGAGGGCGAGGTGGCTCGGTTCGGAATCGACGAGGGTGCCGTCGTGGTCGAAGAGGATGGCTTTGAGCATGGAGGTGGCCGCCCCATGACGGCGGTGGGTCCCGGCGTTCGCCGGGATGGCGTCAGACGAGGCGCTGGCGGTGGCGCGCGATCTGCTGGCGCACCTGGGCCGGCGCGGTGCCACCCAGCACGTTGCGGGCGTTGAGCGACCCGCGCAGCGTCAGCACCTCGAACACGTCGTCGGTGATCGACGCGTGGAAGCCCTGCAGCGTGGCGAGCGGCAGCTCGGACAGGTCCACGCCGGAGGCGATGGCCTGCTTCACCGCGTGCGCCACGACCTCGTGCGCGTCGCGGAAGGGCAGGCCCTTCTTGACGAGGTAGTCGGCGAGGTCGGTGGCGGTGGCGTAGCCCTTGAGCGCGGCACGTTCCATCGCCTCGGTCTTCACGGTGATGCCGCCCACCATCTCGGCCATGATGCGCAGCGTGTCGCGCACCGTGTCGACGGTGTCGAACAGCGGTTCCTTGTCTTCCTGGTTGTCCTTGTTGTACGTGAGGGGCTGGCCCTTCATCAGCGTGATCAGGCCCATCAGGTGGCCCACCACGCGACCGCTCTTGCCGCGCGCCAGTTCGGCGACGTCGGGGTTGCGCTTCTGCGGCATGATCGAGCTGCCCGTGCAGTAGCGGTCGGCGAGGTCGATGAAGCCGAAGTTCTGGCTCATCCACAGCACGATCTCTTCGGCCAGGCGCGACACGTGCACCATCGTGATGGACGCGAAGGCGCTGAACTCCATCGCGAAGTCGCGGTCGCTCACGGCATCGAGGCTGTTCTGGCACACGCCGTCGAAGCCGAGCGTCTTCGCCACGCGCTCGCGGTCCAGCGGGTAGCTGGTGCCGGCCAGCGCGGCGGCGCCCAGCGGCAGGCGGTTCACGCGCTTGCGCACGTCCTGCAGGCGTTCGGCGTCGCGTGCGAACATCTCCACGTAGGCCAGCAGGTGGTGCGCGAAACTCACCGGCTGCGCCACCTGCATGTGCGTGAAGCCCGGCAGGATGGTGTCGACGTTGCGGTCGGCCACGTCCACCAGCGCCTTCTGCATGTCGGCCAGCAGCGGCAGCAGCGTGTCGATCTCGTCGCGCAGCCACAGGCGCACGTCGGTGGCCACCTGGTCGTTGCGCGAGCGGCCCGTGTGCAGCCGCTTGCCGGCGTCGCCCACCAATTGCGTGAGGCGGGCCTCGATGTTCAGGTGCACGTCTTCCAGGTCGAGCTTCCACTCGAACGCGCCGGACTCGATGTCGGCGGTGATCTGGGCCATGCCGCGCTGGATGTCGGCCAGGTCCTTCGGCTGGATGATGCCCTGGGCGGACAGCATCTCGGCGTGCGCGAGGCTGCCCGCGATGTCGGCCTTCCACAGGCGCTTGTCGAAGAAGACGCTCGCGGTGTAGCGCTTGACCAGCTCGCTCATCGGCTCCGAGAAGAGCGCGGACCAGGCTTGGGATTTCTTGTCGAGTTGGTTGGAGGACATGGCGAAAAGGAGGCGGGTGTGCGGGGCACGCCGGGGAACAAGGGATTGCCGCGGGAGCCGACTTGGCGACAATGCGCCACGGTCCGGGCTGGAGCCCGGATTCTAAATCCCCCTCCCGAATCTTCCCGTCCCCTCCCTGTCCCGATGGCCAACCCCCCGCCGCCCGAGTCCGACCGCGCCCCCCGCCGGCCTTCCGAGCCGTCCTGGGGCGACAGCACCCGGCCCGGCGACCTGCGCAGCCCGAGCAGCATGTTCGGCACCACCACCGGCTTCGGCCCGGGCGGTTCGGCGCTCCTCCCCGATCCCCGGGCCGCCTCGGCGTTCGACGTGTGCCACGTCGGGGTCGTGCTGCGGGCCCTCCTGTTCGTGCATGCGGTGGTCGCGGTGGGTGTCATGTTCGGCGCGCGGTCGATCGAGGGCTGGGTCGTGCAGTTTTCCATCGGCGCGGGCCTCGCGCTGCCGGCCACGCTCGGCTGGCTGGCGGTGGCCTGCCTGCTCAAGCGGCAGCTGGGCCGGCTCGTGCCCTGGCTGCAGTGGGTCGCGGCCGTGACGCTCGGCGCGGCCTGTGGCGCCGGCGCGTTCGCGCTGCAGAATGCCGGCCCCCTCGACCTGCTGGGCAAGCTCCACTGGTTCGCCCCGGCCGGCGCGGGGGCGCTGCTGGCCGCGGCGGTGTTCCACTGGCTCACGCTGCGGGCCCGCGCGCGCCTGCCGGCCCACGTGGAGGCCCGGTTGGCGGAATTGCAGTCGCGCATCCGCCCGCACTTCCTGTTCAACACGCTGAACACCGCCATCGCGCTGGCCCGGCTCGACCCGGCCCGCACCGAAACCCTGCTCGAAGACCTGGCCGAACTGTTCCGCGTGGCGCTCAACGACAGTGGCGAGGCCGTCACGCTGGCCGAGGAAGTGGCCTTGGCGCAACGCTATCTCGCCATCGAGCAGGTGCGATTTGGTGACAGATTGAAAGTGACGTGGGAGCTCGACGAGGACGCGGGCCAGGCCCGCGTGCCGCCGCTGCTGCTGCAGCCGCTGGTCGAGAACGCGGTGCGCCACGGCGTCGAGCCGGCGCCCGAAGGCGGCCAGATCCGCATCCGGACGCGGGTCAAGCGCGCCCACGCGGTGATCATCATCGTCAACACCATGCCCGGCAAGCCGTCCCGGCCGGGCAACGGCATCGCGCTGCACAACGTCCGCGAGCGCCTGCGCCTGATGCACGATGTGACGGCTCAATTCGAGGTTCGTGCCGACAATCAGTTCTTCCGGGTTCAGATGGTGGTGCCGCTGTGACATTGGCGTTGCGGGTCCTCGTGGTCGACGACGAAATGCTGGCGCGTGCGCGTTTGCGCACGCTGGTGTCCGAGTGCGCCTCGCCGGCGGCCGCCGTGGCCGGCGAGGCCGCCCATGCGGGGCAGGCCCTCGAGTGGCTCGCGGCCAACCGTTGCGACGTGGTGCTGCTCGACATCCACATGCCCGGCCTCGACGGCGTCGAGCTGGCCCGCCGGCTGCGCGCCCAGGACGACCCGCCCGCCATCGTGTTCGTCACGGCCCACGCGGAACACGCGCTGCAGGCCTTCGAACTCGACGCGGTCGACTACCTCACCAAACCCGTTCGCCGCGACCGCCTCCAGGCCGCGCTGCAGCGGGTGGCCAGCCGCGTGCGTCTCCCGGCCGCCGCGGTGCCGCCCTCGGGCGGCGATGCCGATGCCGGCGTGCTGCTCGTCAACGACCTCGGCCGGCGCATCCGCGTGCCGGTGACCGACGTGCTCTACCTCAAGGCCGAGCTGAAGTACGTGACGCTGCGCACGGCCACGCACACCCACGTGCTCGACGATTCCCTCACCGACCTCGAACAGCGCCTCGGCCCGCGGTTCCTGCGCGTGCACCGCAACGCGCTCGTGGCCCGCGGGGCCATGCAGGCGCTCGAGCGGCGGCTCGTGCCGGGCGATGGCGCCGACGAGGTCGCCGAAGGGTGGGCGGTGCGCGTGGGGCCGGTGGGCGAATGGCTCACCGTGTCGCGCCGCCAGGTGTCCGCGGTGAAGGACGCCATCGCGGAGGGTGGGTTGTGAAACCCTCCCCGGTGGTGCTCGACGAACCGGAGGAGGGCAGCCGCGTCCGTGTCGGTGCCGTGCTCGGCGGTGTGCTGGTCGTGTTGGCGGTCGCAGGGCTCGCTTGGCGCGCGTCCGATGGGCCTGCTCCGCCAACGCCGAAGAGCCCGCCTCCGCAGGTGGCCCAACTGCGCAACGTCTGGACTGCCATTCCGGCGGCCTCCGCGCCGGAGCCGACGGCCACGCCCGCGTCCGCGCCGGTGGTCTTGCCACCGGGGTACATCGATGTGTGCGGCATCGGCGTCGTGAAGGAATCGGAGTGGAACGGCCCGGCGCGCATCGAGGCCCTGTCGCGTTCGCTGGAGCTGTTGCGCCAGCGGGTGACCGCCGGCCTCACGTCAGCGGGCGACGAGGCGTCGCTCGCCGCCGCGCTGGCGCTCCAGTCCTTCGGGGGATACGACGCGGTGAAGCGGCCGGAGCCCTGCACCGACGGCAATTGCTCCGGTGACGCCGAAGACCTGAAGACGATCCAGGCGGCCTGGAAACAGCGCATGGCCGCCACGTCCGACCCGCGCGACCGACTGGCCCGCTTGGCCCTGGGTACCCGCGATCCGGAGGTTTACGCTCTGGCCTACGGGCTCTGCTCCACCCACGGCCGTGACGACGTCAACTCCACGTGCCGGATGCTGTCGGCGCAACAATGGGCGCGGTTGGACCCTGGCAACGGGGTGCCGTGGCTGGCCGTGTCGGAGGAGGCGAAGCTGCGTGGGGATCGCGCGGCGGCGGCCGAGGCGCTGTACCGGGTGAGCATCGCGACGTCGATGGACAGTCATTCCCTGCGACTGTCCCGGCGTTTCGTCCAGCAGTTGGCCAAGGCGCAGCCCACGCTGGAGTCGCACGAACTCCTGGCGCAGGCGCTGAGCATGCAGTTCGCAGCGCTCTCCGGCTACTTCGCCGTGACGGACGAATGTTCCGCGGCCGCCGTGCGCGATGTGAACCGCCTCCAGCAGTGCGCCGCGCTGGCCGAGACCCTGTGGAGCCGCGGCACGTCGTTCATGGACGCGAACATCGCCCTGGCCCTCGGCAAACGGGTCGGCTGGGCCGCCGAGCGGCTGCAGGCGGGGCGGGACGAGATCGACGCCTTGACGCAGTCCGGGGCTTCGATCAGCGGCCCGCAGTCGCTGAGTTGCGATGCCATCGCTCGGCAGCAGCACTACTTGGGCCGCATGGGCGAACTCGGCGAATTGGGGGCCATGCGAGAGCACATGAAGGCTTCGGGCCGCCCGTTGGCGTACTGGCTCGGCGAGAGCCGCAAGGCGCGCGAGGCACTCGTCCGCTCCGCCGACGCCGCGCCCAGCGCACCGCGGGTCCGGTGACCCCGCCCGGCCGGGCGATCCCCTGATCCCGGGGCGGTCACCGCCTCGGCCGCATTGGTATGCTTGCAGGCCCAGCCATCCGGTGCGGAGATCCTTTCCTTGCTCGACATCGAAGCCCCTCCCATCCCCGCCGACCAGATGCGCCGCGCGGGCCGTGACCTGCTGTCGCTGGCGCTGATGGACACCCGCAACCGCACGCTCCGCTGGGCCAGCGCGAACGAGGAGGCGCTCGGCAACTCCCGCTGGGGCCTCGGGCCCATGGCCGACCTGCAGCCGTGCGACCCGCCACTGTGGGCCATCGGCCACCTCGGGTGGTTCCAGGAGTTCTGGATCGCGCGCAACCTGCAACGCCAGCAAGGGGAGCGCGCCGACCCGAAGTCCACGCGCCTCGCCTCCATCGACCCGTCCGCCGACAGCTGCTTCGACCCGCAGCACGCGCCGTTCGACGTGCGCTGGCAGCTGCAGCCGCCGGACCTCGACGCCACGCGGCAGTACCTCGTCGCCACGCTCGAAACCACGCTCGACCTGCTCGAGCACGCCGGGTCCGACGACGACGCCCTCTACTTCTTCCGCCTGGCGCTGTTCCACGAGGACCGCCAGAACGAGGTGTTCGCCACGCTCTCGCAGACCCTCGGGCAGCCCGCGCCGTGGCTGCCGTCGCCGGTGGCCTTCGCCCCGCGCGAGCCGCTGCTGTTCCCGGCGTCCTCGTGGACCTTCGGCAGCAGCCCCGGCGGGTTCTCGTTCGACAACGAGCGGCCGGTGCACGTCGAGCCCGTGCTCGAGTTCGAGATCGACGCCCAGGCCGTGACCTGGACCCAGTACGCCGAGTTCGTCGAGGACGGCGGCTACGACGACGCGCGCTTCTGGTCCCCGGACGGCTGGGCCTGGGTGCAGCGCGAGGGCCGGCGGTCGCCGCGCCACGTCGACCAGCTGCGCCACGGCGTGCTGGTGCAGCGCTTCGGCCAGGCCGTGCGCGTGCCGATGGGCCAGGCCGCGATGCACCTCACCTGGTTCGAGGCCGACGCCTGGTGCCGGTGGGCGGGCCGGCGCCTGCCCACCGAAGTCGAATGGGAGCTGGCGGCGCACCAGGGGGCATCGCGTGGTTTCCGCTGGGGGCAGGTGTGGGAGTGGACCGCCACCACCCTCCGCCCGTTCGACGGCTTCCAGCCCGGCCCCGACCGCCATCATTCGCCGCCCGCCTTCGGCACGCACAAGGTGCTGCGCGGAGCCTCCTTCGCCACCAGCGAGCGCATGCGCCATGCAAAATTCCGCCACTTCCTCCGCCCCGAACGCGACGACCAGTTCACCGGTTTCCGCAGCTGTGCGCTGTAGCGCGGCCGTCCTCCTGACCGGGCTGCTCGGGGCCTGCGCCTCGACGACGACCCCCACCGCGCCGCCGCCGCGTGTGCTCGTGTTCGGCGAACAGCACGACCAGGTCGACCAGCAGCGCCAGGTGGCCGACGCCGTGGCCACGCTCGCCGCACGCGGCCAGCTGCGCGCGGTGGTGCTCGAGATGGCCGACCGCGGGGTCGACACCCGCGCGGTGCCGCGAGGTGCCGACGACGCCGCGGCCCGCGAGGCACTCGGCTGGCAGCAGGAGCGCGGGTGGCCCTGGGTCCAGTACGGCCCCGTCGTGATGGCGGCCGTGCGCGCCGGCGTGCCGGTGTGGGGCGGCAACCTGCCGCGCGCGGAGATGCGCGCCGCGATGGCGAACACGTCGCTCGACGCGGCCGTGACGCCCGAGATCGCCGACAAGCTCACCGCGGCCATCCGCGACGGCCACTGCGGCCTGCTCTCCGAGGACATGGCACCCGGCATGCGCCGCATCCAGATCGCCCGCGACCGCAGCATGGCGGGGGTCGTGCGCGACCGGCTCGCCGAAGGGCAGGGCGGCGTGGTGCTGCTCACGGGGGCCCAGCACGCCTCGCGGGACCGTGGCGTGCCGTGGCAGCTCGTGAAGCCGGACGTGGTGTCGGCCACGGCGATCCGGGTCGTGCTGTTCGAGCCCGGGTCCGAGGGGCTGGTGGCGGACGAGCGGCGCGTGGCGGCGGTCACGCAGAGTCCGGACCGGTGCGAGGCACTGAAGGCGAAGATGGCGCCGATGACGATGAAGTAGCACCCCTCTCCGCCACCCCGGCGTTCGCCGGGAGGACCCGCCCGGGGCGGAGCGATTCGCGCCGTCGTCCTACAGGACCACGGCGCCTTCCGGGCGATGCTTGGCCCCCATGAGCCCCATCGCCTACGGCATCCCCGTCCTCCTCGAACACTGGGCGCTCACGCTCGCCTTCGCATTCGTCGCCCTGGTCGCCGTCGAAGGGGTCTTCTGGGTGGGCGTGCGCATCGTGCGCCGTGCAGCCCGCCGCTCCGCGATGGCGGTCACCGTCACGCAGGCCATCCACGGTCCCTCGCACTGGGTGCTGCGCCTCGTCGCGCTGAACCTCGTGTGGCAGGGCGCGCCGGACGACCTCGCGGGCATCGCCGGCGTGCAGCGCTGGACCGGCCTGCTGCTGATCGCCGTGGTGACGTGGCTCGTGGTGCGCGTGGTCAACGGCACGGCCCGCGCGGTGGTGGCCGCGCACCCGGTGACCGTGGCCGACAACCTCTCGGCCCGGCGCATCCACACCCAGACCCGCGCCATCGCGAAGACCCTCGTGGGCCTGGTCGTCGTGATCGGCGCGTCGCTGATGCTGATGACTTTCCCCGCCGTGCGCCAGATCGGCACCAGCCTGCTGGCCTCGGCCGGGCTCGTGGGCATCGTCGCGGGCTTCGCGGCGCGGCCGGTGCTGGGCAATCTGATCGCGGGGCTGCAGATCGGGCTCACGCAGCCCATCCGCATCGACGACGTCGTGATCGTGCAGGGCGAATGGGGCGTGATCGAGGAGATCACCGGCGCCTACGTCGTCGTGCGCGTGTGGGACCAGCGCCGTCTCGTCGTGCCGCTGCAGTGGTGGATCGAGAACCCGTTCCAGAACTGGACGCGCAACACGTCCGAGCTGATCGGCACCGTGTTCCTGTGGGTCGACTACCGCATGCCGCTCGCACCGCTGCGCGAGGCGCTCAAGGCGGCCTGCGAGGCCAGCCCCCACTGGGACCGCCGCTTCGCGCTGCTGCAGGTGGTGGAGGGCGGCGAGACGGCCATGCAGCTGCGCTGCCTGGTCACCGCCGCGAGCGCGCCGCAGGCGTGGGACCTGCGCTGCGACGTGCGCGAGGCGCTGATCGATTTCGTGCAGCGCGAGTACCCGCAGTTCCTGCCGCGCCTGCGCGCGGAGGCCGAGATCGCCGCGCCTCAGCCTTCGCCGCTCGGGCCGCCGGCATAGCGGACGGCCTGGTTGCTGCGCACGAACCCGTACAGCACGAGCCCGGCCTGCGTCGCGATGTCGATCGCGAGCGACGTGGGCGCGGAGATGGTGGCCAGCGCGGGCACGCCGAGCCGCGCGCACTTGCGCACGAGCTCGTAGCTGGCCCGGCTCGACATCACGACGAAGCCGTCGGTGTTGGTCAGCCCCGCCTGCGCGCGGCGCCCGAGCAGCTTGTCGAGCGCGTTGTGCCGGCCCACGTCCTCGGCCACGTCGACGATCACACCGTCCGGGTCGGACCAGCCTGCTGCGTGGCAGGCGCCCGTGGCCGCGTTGATGGGCTGGTGCCCGCCCATGCCGGCGAGCGCCCGCTGCACCACGGCCGGTCCCAGCGCGGCGGCCCACGCGGGCGGCGCGAGGCGTTCGGGGGCCAGGTCCAGCCGGGTCAGGCTGTCGATGCCGCACAGCCCGCAGCCGGTGCGGCCGGCGAGCGAGCGGCGCTGGTCCTTCAGGCGCATCTCCGCGGCCGCGGCCACCTCGATCTGCACCTCGATGCCGGCGTCGCTGTCCACCACGTCGATGCCGTAGCACTCCGCGCGCGAAGCCAGCAGGCCTTCGGACAGCGCGAAGCCCAGCGCGAAGGCCTCGAGGTCGGCCGGGGTGGCCATCATCACTGCGTGGGAGATGCCGTTGAAGACCAGCGCAACGGGGGTCTCGACGGCGACCGAATCGGTCTCGGCGAGCGTGCCGTTGCGAAGGACGGGGACGGCGCGGGTGGGATCGGTCATGCCGAGGCCTCCACGGCGGCGCGGCCCGCCGGCGTGATCCACGCGCGCCAGCGGCCTTCGTCCTCGGCCAGCCGCGCATAGCCGGGGCCGGCGACACCACCGAGCCGCGCGTCGCTCAGCATCGTGAACGTGCGGATCAGCACGGCCACCCGCTGGTCGAGTTGCTTGGCGAGCCGCGTGAGCGGCACGCCGTCGCCGGTGTCGAGTTCGGCGAGCCGGGCGAGCACCGCGGTCTCGAGTTCGTCAAGCGGCCGGGGCATCGGACCGCGTGAGCTTCACCGGGATGGACTTGGACGTGGGCGTGCGCGCACCGATCGCGAAGCTCTGCAGCGGCACGAGCGGGTTCGTCTCGGGGTAGTAGCTCGCGATGTTGCCGCGCGGGATGTCGTACGAGACGAGGCGGAACTTCTCGGCCTTGCGCTCGACGCCGTCGGCATACAGGCTCGTGATGTCCACCCAGTCGCCATCCTTCAGACCGATGTCGCGCAGGTCCTCGTCGTTGATGAAGACCACCCGGCGCTGGCCGTAGACGCCGCGGTAGCGGTCGTCCATGCCGTACACCGTGGTGTTGTACTGGTCGTGCGAGCGCACGGTGGCGAGCGTGAGCACGACGGTGTCGCGGTGCTTCTCGCTGGCCTTCGCGCGGTGCACGAAGGTGTCGCGCGGCACGGCGTGCGTGCTGAAGTTTGCCTTGCCCGACGTCGTGTTCCACACCCGCTCGGACGCGGTGTTGCGCAGGCGGAAGCCGCCCGGCTTCTTGATCTTCTCGTTGAAGCCGGCGAAGTCGTCGAACACGGCCTCGATGCGTTCGCGGATCAGGCGGTAGTCGGCGACGAGGTCGAGCCACGGCGTCTTGCTGTGCGGCAGCGTGGCCGCCGCCAGGCGGGCGACGATCATGGGCTCGGACAGCAGGTGCTCGGACGCCGGCGCGTTGAGGCCGGCCGACAGGTGCACCATGCTCATCGAGTCTTCCACCGTGACCCCCTGCGTGCCGGCGGCCTGCACGTCGATCTCCGTGCGGCCCAGGCACGGCAGCAGCAGCGCCTGCTGGCCGTGCACGACGTGGCTGCGGTTGAACTTGGTGGCCACGTGCACGGTCAGCTCGCACGACTGCAGCGCGCGGTAGGTGGCGAGCGTGTCGGGCGTGGCGGCGGCGAAGTTGCCGCCCATCGCGATGAACACCTTGCACTTGCCGTCCAGCATGGCCTCGATGGCGCCGACCGTGTCGTAGCCGTGCGAGCGCGGCGGCTCGAAACCGAAGACCTGGCCCAGGCGGTCGAGGAACGCGGCGGTGGGCTTCTCGTTGATGCCCATCGTGCGGTCGCCCTGCACGTTGCTGTGGCCGCGCACCGGGCACACGCCCGCGCCTTCGCGGCCGAGGTTGCCGCGCAGCATCAGCAGGTTGACGATCATCTGGATGGTGGCCACCGAATGCTGGTGCTGGGTGATGCCCATGCCCCAGCAGGCGATCACCCGCTTCGATTCCATGTACTGCTTTGCCACCGCCTCGATCTCGGCCTTGGTCAGGCCGCTCTCGGTCTCGATGACGTCCCAGTCCTCGTCGAGCACGTCCTGCATGAACGACTCGAAGCCGCTGGTGTGTTCGGCGATGAAGGCCGAGTCGACGATGGGCGCCAGGCCGTTGAGGCGGGCGTGTTCGTCGGCTTCCAGCACGAACTTGCACAGGCCCTTGAGGAACGCGAAGTCGCCACCGATGCGGATGCGCACGTAGTGCGACGAGATGGGCGTGGAGCCCATCGTGGCCATCTCGAGCTTGTCCTGCGGGTCGGCGAAACGCTCGAGGCCGCGCTCGCGCAGCGGGTTCACGCTGATGATGCGGCAGCCGCGCTTGGACGCGTCGCGCAGCTCGCCCAGCATGCGCGGGTGGTTCGTGCCGGGGTTCTGGCCGAGGATCAGGATCAGGTCGGCCTGCTCGAAGTCGTGCAGCGTGACCGTGCCCTTGCCCACGCCGATGGTGGGGCGCAGCCCGCTGCCGCTCGGCTCGTGGCACATGTTGGAGCAGTCGGGGAAGTTGTTGGTGCCGTACTCGCGCACGAACAGCTGGTACAGGAAGGCCGCCTCGTTGCTGGTGCGACCCGAGGTGTAGAAGCTCGCCTGGTTGGGGTCGGGCAGGGCCTTGAGTTCGGCGGCGATCAGCGTGAAGGCGTCGTCCCACGCGATGCGCTTGTACTTGTCGGTGACGGCGTCGTACACCATCGGTTCGGTGATCCGGCCGAGCTGCTCGAGCACGTAGTCGGACTGTTCGGCCCACCACGACACGGTGTGTTCACCGATCACCTCGGGCGTCGCGCGCTTCGACGTGGACTCGGACGCGACGGCCTTGACGCCGTTCTCGCAGAACTCGAACGTGGAGGTGTGGCTGCGGTCAGGCCAGGCGCAGCCGGGGCAGTCGAAGCCGTCGGGCTGGTTGGCCGCCAGCAGGGTACGGGCTCCCTTGGCGGGGGCGCCTTCGTGCATCAGGTGCTTGGCGACGCTCTTCAGCGCACCCCAGCCACCGGCCGGGCCTTTGTAGAACTCGATTTTCTGTTCGCTCATAGGTGTGGGGTGGCATAAGGCCAATTTGACTGTAGCCACCAATCGTTGGACGCACAATAAGAGGGACACCGCCGAGTTCATCGGCTGTGGGCAGCATAAACAAAGCATGCACAAAGTCACGATCCAGCCCCAGTGGACCATCTCCGGACCCGAAGGTGCCGCCCTCGCGCAGCGCCTGGTCGACCTGCTCGTGGGGGTTCACGACCACGGCAGCCTGCTGGCCGCCTGCAACGCGGCGAACGTCTCGTACCGGCATGCCTGGCAGCTGCTCCGCGAGGGCGAGGCGCTGATGGGGGCGCCGCTGCTCGTGATGTCGCGCGGCAAGGGCTCGATCCTGACGCCTCTCGGTGACAAGCTCGTGTGGGCCGACCGGCGCATCCGCGCGCGGCTCTCCCCGGTGCTGGACTCGCTCGCGTCGGAACTCGAGGCCGAGATCGAGAAGGTGAGCTCGCCCACGGCCCCGCTGCTGCGCATCCACGCGAACCATGGCTTCGCCGTCGAGGCCCTGCGCAGCCGGCTGCTGGCCTCCGGCGTGCCGAACGAGTTCCGCTACTGCGGCAGCGTCGAGGCCGTGGCCGCGCTGCACAACCAGGTGTGCGAACTGGCGGGGTTCGCCGTCCCCATCGGCGAGTTCGAGCCGCCCGTGGTCGAGCACTACCGCCCGTGGCTCAGTGCCCGTCCGTACCGGCTGATCCAGGTCGCGGTGCGCAGCCAGGGGCTGATGGTGGCGCCCGGCAACCCGAAGAAGGTCTACGAGCCGAAGGACCTGGCCCGCCCCGGCATCCGCTTCATCAACCGCCAGCCGGGCTCGGGCACCCGGCTGCTGCTGGACCTGCTGCTGCAGCAGGCGAAGGTGGCGCCGGCGCGCATCTCCGGCTTCGAACAGTGCGAGTACACCCACGCCGCGGTGGCCGCGTTCGTGGCGAGCGGCATGGCCGACGTCGGCTATGGCGTCGAGACCCCGGCCCGCCAGTTCAAGCTCGACTTCATCCCGAGCCAGCGCGAGCGCTATTTCCTGCTGTGCGACGAACGCAGCCTCGAGCGCGAGGACGTGAAGGGCCTGCTCGACCTGCTGGGCGGCGCGGCGTTCAAGTCGGCCGTGGATGCGCTGCCGGGCTACCAGGCCGACGACGCCGGCCGGGTGTTCACGCTGGACGAGGCTTTCGCCACGTTCCGCGCCCGCGCGCCGCGCAAGGTGGCGACTCGGCGGTCTGCCTGAGGCAGACCGCGAGCCTGGATGGTGAACGTCAGGCGCCGGCCCGGACGCCGACCTCGATCCGTGCTTCACGCACCAGGTCGCCATCGTCGAGCACGTCCACCCGCAGACCGCCTCGCCCCACCCACCGCTTGACGACGGCGGCCGCGGCCAGCGACTCCGTGCCGAGGAGGCTGCCGAGGACCGCGCAGGGTTCGCACAGCTCCACGCCTCGCACCCGCACGCCGCCGACCGTGAACTCGACACCGACGAGGTCGTTCAACCGCACGCCACGGGTGACGAGGTTCCGTCGTGTGAGCGACAGGTCCGAGGCGCGTCCCTGCTCGGCGCAGAACCGCTCGATTTCCTCCGCCTCCACCAGCGTGAGGTTCTGCCCCGGGTGCCCGCTCAACCCGAAGTTCCTGTCTCCGAGTGCGCCCATGCCGCGCCGGAGCGCGATCCGCTCGCATTCCGCCTGCGGCGCGCCGCGTTCGGGGCTGATGAAGATGCGTTCCACGATCACCGTGTCTCCTGGTTTCAGTGGGGACGCGACATTTTGCGGCCACGCCGTAGCCCGCGCGGACCGAGCACCGGTCTCCGACGGCTGGTGCCGTCACGCCGGGCGAGGGCCGGGGTGCAGGTGCACCGCGAGCCACAACGCCCCCTCGGACACCCGCCGGACCGTGTGCGGCATGTGTGCGGGCAGGAACACATGGTCGCCCGCGATCAGCTCGACGGCCACCCCGTCCACGTCGAGCAGCGCCTCGCCCTTCACCAGCACGACCCATTCGTCCTGCGGCTGCACGTACGTCTGCGGCGTGACGTCGCCCGAGCTGACGATGCGCTCCACGACGAGGTTGCGGTGGTCGAGCAGCACGTCGAACCGTTCGCCCTGGGCGGGCGGGGTGATGCCGGTGAAGAGGTTGCCGATCTGCATGGTGACTGGGGCCGCGCCGTTCGCGGCAGGGTGCCTGGTTTCGGGAGGCAGGCCGTCCTCGGCCGAAAGGCAGGGGTGGACGTCGCGCTTCCGCTGGGGTCCGATTGGACACCTCCCGTGGCGATCGTGACAATGGCAGCCGTCGTCGCCACCGGAGGACCCATGGAACTGTTGGACCACGGCGAACGCAAGTTCCCGAATGCGGCGCTGCAGTGGTCCTCCGCGGGCCTCGGGTGGCGCGGCATCGCCGCGGAGTTGCGCTCGCACCCGGCGGGCGACCTGGCCCCGTTCCAGCCGGACCAGCTGGAGATCACCATCGCGATCGGCGGCGACCGCACGGCCGTCGTGAACCGCAAGGGCGACGGCGTGCGGCAGGCGACGCGGGCCGAGCCGGGGGCGATCTGGATTTCTCCGGCGGGGGTCTGCGAGGACGACATCCGCATCACGCGGCCCCTCGCCGACATCCTCCACCTCTACCTCCCGTCCGGCCCGTTCGGCGCGCTGGCCGGGTTCACCGGGGGCGCGGCGCTGTCCGCCGGTTCGATCCGGTACCTCGCGGGCATCCGCGACCCGCTGATCCGGCAGATCGGGCTGTCGCTGCTCGGCGAGATGCAGTCGCCCACGCCGGCCGGCCGGGTGCTCGCGGAATCCCTCGCGGTCGCGCTGACGGCACGGCTCGCGCAGTCGTACGCGCAGGAACACGGCCCCGCCTCGCGGTTCGCCGCGGAGCGCTACGCCATCGACGACACACGGCTGCGCCGCGTGCTCGACCACATGGTGGCCCACCTGCACGAGGACATCGGGTTCGAGCAACTGGCCGCCGTGGCGTGCCTGAGCCCGTTCCACTTCTCGCGGATGTTTCACCGCAAGGTGGGCATGCCGCCGCACCGGTACCTTGCGAAGCTGCGGCTGGAGGCGGCGCGCGACATGCTGCTGCACGGCGACCGGCCGCTGAGCGAGATCGCGTTCGCGTGCCGCTTCTCCAGCCAGTCGAACTTCACGCGGGCGTTCCGGGCCTTCGCCGGCACGACCCCCGGCGAGTTCCGCCGGTGCCAGGGGCGGCCCGGGTGATGCCGCGAGGAGCGCAACGCCGGAATGCCGGGTGAGCAAGCCGGGCGGAGACGGCCGGGCCCGCCGGAACGAAGATGGCGATGTCGTCACGTTCATCGTTCCGGGGGGAGGTCATGGGGTCCAACGTCGTTCAGCTGAAGGTGGCGGTCGTGCACGCCGATCCGATCGTCCAGGCGGGCCTGACCGCCATCCTGCACGGTCTGCCCGAGGTTTCGGTCCTCGTCCGGCCGGTGGGGGCGCGGTACGACCTGCTGGTCACCGACTACGGCACGGGGATGGCGGCGCTGGACGGCCGGCCGTTCGCGGCGGGTGAGCGGCCGAGGGTGCTCGTCGTCACGCCGCGCGACCGCGAGGCCGAGGTCCGCGCGGCGATGACCGCGGGGGCCCACGGCTACCTGCTGCAGACCTGCGGCGCCGAGGAACTGGTGGAGGCGGTGCACACGCTGGGCCGGGGCGCGCGGTTCCTGTGCCGCGGCGTGGCGGGCCTGGTGGCCGACAGCTTCGCCCGCCAGCCGCTGACGCACCGGGAGATGGACGTGCTGACGCTGTTGGCCGAGGGCGCGTGCAACAAGGCGATCGCGCGGGACCTGGGCATCGCGGTGGGCACCGTCAAGGCCCACGTGAAGGCCATCTTCGACAAGCTCGACGCCACCACGCGGACCCACGCCGTCATCCGCGCGAGCCAGCGGGGTCTCGTCCCCGGCAGCCGGCCGTTCGCGGCCCCGGGGTGAGGTGCGCCGCGGTCAGCCGGCGATGCTCTGCGGCCGGGCCCGGTAGGCCCGCGGTGTGACCGCGTACGTGCGCCGGAAGGCGCGGCCGAACGCCGATTCGTCCGAGAAGCCGAGCTGCGTGGCGATGTGGCCGACGGGCTGGGTGGTCGTGCGCAGGTAGTCGCACGCCGCGCGCATGCGCACCTCGTGCAGCACGTCGGTGAAGCGGGTCTGTTCCTCGCCGAGCTTGCGGCGCAGCGTGCGGGCGCTCATGCCGAGGGCTTCCGCGACCGGCCCGAGTTCGGGCAGGCGCGTCGGGTTGCGCAGCAGCAGGCGGCGCACGGCCGCGGTGGTGCTGGTGGCCGCCTCCATCTCCTCGTTGAGCGTGACGCACTGCGCCTCGCAGAGCCGGTGGGCCTCGTCGTGGCTGTGGGGCAGCGGCAGGTCGAGCATCGCCCGCTGGAACCGCAGCAGCGTCTGCGGCCGGTCGTGATGCACGGGACAGCCGAAGACCTCGCGGTAGCGGTCGGGCAGCTGCGGGTCCGGGAAGGCGCAGTGCACCTCGACCAGTCCGTTCGACACGCCGGTCAGCCGGCGCAGTGCCAACGCCCAGCCCGCGAGCTTGCCTTCCTGCCAGAAGGCCCGCATCGCACGGCCGTAGGGTGTCGGCTCCCGTTCGATGAACTGCACCTCGACGACGTCGTCGTGCTGGACGATGCGGGTCTCGATCAGCGGCCGGACGAGGTGGATGTACGCGGTCCACGTGTCCAGCGCCTGGCCGAGCGACGTGGCCGACGCGATGGTGTGGCCCACGATGCCGAGGTCGAGCGGGTTGGTCATCTCGCCGTACAGCAGCCCCAGGCCGCGGTGCGGGTGGCGCGCGAGCAGGTGCTCCATCCACGCGACCATGCGGCGCGTCTCGACGGGGGTGTCGGACCGCAGGTCGGCGGGCAGGCCGAACTCGGCGAGTGTGGGTTCCGCGTCGATGCCGGTTCGACGCAGGACGGTGATCATCCGGAGCACCTGGACACCCGGGACGGTGTCCCAGGGATCGCCGGAACGGGAGGGGGGACGGGGTGGGCCGTGGCGGGTCATGGGTCGGCGGGAGAGGACACTGGTACGGTATCGTTCCAGAGTGTAACGATGAGTTACACGTTGTCGATTCACCCGGAAGGCCCTTGGACAGGCCTCCGTGGTTTCCTTCTCACTTCCCGTTTCAGGCCCTGATCCAGTCGGCCACGCAGGGCGGACGGCCGGCCGGATGGGCCGGGTCAGGCGACCTTGAACGTGCCCACGACCTGCGCCAGGCGCTGCGCCTGGTCGCGCAGGCTCTCGGCGGCGGCGCTGCTTTCCTCGACGAGCGCGGCGTTCTGCTGGGTCATCTGGTCGAGCTGGGTGACCGCGATGTTGACCTGGCCGATGCCGTCGGACTGCTCGGCCGAGGCGGTGGTGATCTCGCCGATGATCGCCGAGACCCGCTGCACCGAGGCGACGATCTCGTTCATGGTCTCGCCAGCGGCGGCCACGAGCTTGGAGCCCGATTCGACCTTGTCGACGCTGGTGCCGATGAGCGCCTTGATCTCCTTGGCGGCCTCGGCGCTGCGCTGCGCGAGCGAACGCACCTCGCCGGCCACCACCGCGAAGCCGCGGCCCTGTTCACCCGCACGGGCCGCTTCCACGGCCGCGTTCAGCGCGAGGATGTTGGTCTGGAAAGCGATGCCGTCGATGACGCTGATGATGTCGCCGATCTTCTTCGAGCTGGCGTTGATCTCGTCCATCGTCGAGACGACTTCGGAGACGACCTGGCCGCCGCGCTGGGCCACGTCGGCCGCGTTGGAGGCGAGGTGGTTGGCCTGGCGGGCCGACTCGGCGCTCTGCTTGACGGTGCCGGTCAGCTGCTCCATCGAGGAGGCGGCCTGTTGCAGGTTCGATGCGGTCTGCTCGGTGCGGCCGCTCAGGTCGAGGTTGCCCGTGGCGATCTCGCTGCTGGCGGTGTGGATGCCGTCGCTGCTCGCGCGCACCTGGCCCACGAGGTGGCCGAGGGACTTCTGCATGGTCTTGAGCGACTCGAGCAGTTCGGCGGCTTCGTCGCGGCCGGTCACGGTGATGGGGCGGGTGAGGTCGCCTTCGGAGATCGCCTGGGCGATCGACTTGGCCTGCGCGATGGGGGCCACGACGGAGCGGCTCAGGCGCCAGGCGAGGCCCACGGCCAGCAGCAGCGCGAGGACGCCGCCGACGGCGAGCGCGATGGCGCCGGACTGGGCGGCCGCCTCGGCACGGGCCTTCGTCTCGTCCATGCTCTCGCGCTGGCGCACGATGAGCTTCTCGACCGACTCGCTGTACGCGGCGGCGGCCGGGAACAACTTCGCGAGCACCTCGGCGGTGACGTCCTCGCCCCCTTCCTTGCGCTTGAGCAGGTCGTTGCGCAGCGCCTGGTAGGCGTTGCGCTGGATGGTGATGTTGTCGAGGAGGCGCTTGTCCTCGTCCGACGTGGCGATCTCGTTCATGCGCTTGAGGCGGGCCGTCTGCGCGGTCACGACGTCCTGCATCTCGACCTTCACGCGCTTCTTCACCTCGGCGTCCGAGGCGTAGAACATGACCCACGTGCGGGCGGCGTTCGATTCGATCGCGCGGCCCCAGCGTTCGGACATGGAAAGTTTCTCGGCATCGACGGTGCCCAGCTCCTCGGCGAGCTTGTGCACGACCGAGATGCGGTTGATGCCGAAGCCGACGGCCGCGGCCACCAGCAGCACGATGGAACCGAACCCGACGGCGAGGCGGGGACCCAGGCGGAGAGACGACAAGGAAAACATGCGGTGACCCTTGGTGGCGGACTTCAACGGCATATCGGAAGGGGCCACTGGCCGCTTGAGCCGCTGGATCGGTGCAGATTTGTAAAACTTTCCTGCGCTGCGGTGCGGTGACCGCCCATCTCCGGTCGTACTTCACGACCCGGCGGCCCGCCCGCGCCGCGGACATCCCACGCCACCGCCGCTGGCGAACAATGTCGCCTCTCCCGCGCCGTACCCATGGACCCGTTCACCGTCATTGCCATGCTCGCCATCCACCTCCTGGGGACGGCCGGGCTGTTGTTCCTCGTCTGGCGGCTGATGCCGGCGGCACCGGGCCTCGCGGCCTGGTGGGTGGCCAGCGGCCTCTTCGGCCTGGCCTACCTCGTTCGCCTGGTGGTCGGCATGGAACACGGCGACGGGGTCGGCGTGGCGGCCGACAGCCTGATGCTGCTCGCGGTGCTGCGCTTCGGCGACGGCGTGCGGGAGTTCACGGGCCGGACCGCGTGGAAGCCGGCGGCCACCTTCATCGCGTGGGCGCTGGCCGTGTCGCTCGAGGCGGCCGCCACGGTCGCGTTCGGCGCCCAGGGCCGGTACACCGTGCTCAACCTCGCCATCGGCGGCCTGTACGCACACCTGGCGTGGACGGTCGCCGTCGAGGTTCGGCAACAACCCCGTCTGCTGCGCGCGCCGCTGCGCCTGCTGGCCCTGCTGATGGGCGGCCTCTCCGCACTGACGCTGATGCGCGCGCACAGCCTCTTCGCCGACGGCATGGCGGTCGCGTTCCACGGCCCGCTCGCGAAGATCTACTACATGTACGCGTCGACGAACGCGGTGGTCGTCGGGCTCACGCTGCTGTGGCTCTTGTTCCTCCGCCTGAACGGGCAACTCGCCGACCTCGCGGCGCGCGACCCGCTCACCGGCGTGCTCAACCGCCAGGGGCTCGACGAACGCGTGCGCCGGCACTTCGAGCGCCCGCACGCCGCCCCGCTCACCGTGCTGCTGCTCGACATCGACCACTTCAAGCAGGTCAACGACACCCACGGCCACGCCACCGGCGACGCCGTGCTGATGGCCGTCGCGCGGACACTCGTCTCGCACCTGCGGACCGGCGACTTCGTCGCCCGCGTGGGCGGCGAGGAGTTCCTGATCGGCTGTGCCGAAGGCGCCCACCCCGACGCCGCGATGGCGCTCGCCCGCCGGCTCAACGAGGCCGTCGGTCAGCTGCAGGTGGCCGCGCCCGGGAACGCCGTGCCCGTCGTGTGCACGGTGAGCGTGGGCGTCTCGGGCCGCGTCGCCTCGCGCGCGGACTGGGAGGCGGGCACGCGCCAGGCGGACCGGGCGCTGTACCAGGCGAAGGCGGACGGGCGCAACGCGGTGCGGCCGGCCGTCGTGTCGCACGCGGCCTGAGCGACCGCGCGCAAGAACGCGCGCTCCGCCCAACGCAATATCCACGACCGCCGTGAATCCACAGGGCCCGTACGGGGTTCGGCGGCGCAGAGTCGCCGCGCGATCACACCCCGACGGAGACAAAGCATGAACCTGATCCTCGCAGCGCGGGCGCCGGGCGCGCCACCGGTCACCGTGGTCGATGGCGTCATCCAGCGAGACGCGCCTGTTCATCCAGTTGGTCGGCCGGGGCGAGAGGGCCGGTGGCCGGGACAGGAGATCGCGAACCACCTGGCGCGGCCCACCCTGGAGCGATACATCGACGCGGTGGAGTCGCTGCAGGCGCGCGGGCGCCTGTCCCGGGTCTCGGCGCAGGAGCTGGTGAGCAGTGCGAGGGTGATCCTCGCGATGCCTCAGGGGCGGCCAGGCAGGTCCAAGACGGTCTGCCACTGCGAGTCGCGCCGGATGCGCTCGAGCGTGGCGGAGATGGCCGCGTCGGCCGGGGTGTCCCGGCCCACGAGTTCGGCCAGTTCCGATTCGAGCTGCGGGCTTTCGAGCAAGGCCATGCTCCATGCGGGAAAGTCCCTCCGTGGCGCATGCTGCCGCCGCAACTCGCGGAAACGGCAATGGCGGCCGTCCCGCGCGATGCGCTGCAACAGCGATTCGACCGTGGCCGCGGGCCCTTCGAAGAACTGAGCGAAGTACGAGCCGGTGAAGGTGAGCAGGCCCGTGATGTCGCTGCGGCGATTCAGCAGTTGCGCCTGCCCCACGAGGCGTTTCGCCTGCGGTACGCCGAAGACACCGGACACCTGGCTGACATAGAAAACTTGGAGGACGGACAACTGCAGCAATCGGGGTGGAACGGATCCCCGATATCGGCAAGGGCGGCGAGGCACTTGAGCGCGGGCGATGCTCCGACACGCGGCGTCTGCCTCCGCCGACGCGGTTCCCGCGGCACGCCCGGTACGCTCGGGTCCATGCTCGTGCGAGGGAACCCCGATGCCTGCTTCCATCTCATCCCTGACGGTCACCGAAGACCCACCCTCGGTCACCTCCATCGTGCTCAATGCCGGTGCCGTCGGTGCGACGCTGGGTTTCTGCAACGGCATGGCCACGGGTGCCATCTCCGGTATCGCAGGGGCCGTCATCGGCGCGGTGGCGGCGTCGGTGGCGGCGGTGCAGCCGCAAGCCTCGAGCCGCGGCGCTTCACCCCATCCGGCGACCCCGGACGGGCGCTATTTCGCAGTGCGAGGCCGCCTGTGGCGCAAGGCCAACCCCGATCTGTCGCCCGAGCGATCGGATGAACTGGTGCGCCGGCTGATGGCGGCCCGCCGGGCGATGAAGCGCAAGGGCATCGACCCCGTCCAGCGCCAGGCCCTCCGCGATGCCGTCGACAACGCCAAGCGGGCGCTGGGCGAGCGCGGGGCGCCATGGTGGGACGACGGCGCCCCGGACTACAACCGGCACCTGGTGAAGAACACGCCCTATGCCGACTGGCATGCCGCCCTGCCGCAACCCTGACACCTCCCGTCCACCGTCCGTCCCCGGAGTCTTCCGATGTCCCAGCGCCACCAAGTCGTTCTCGAACAAGCCAACGCCGCCATCGTCGAGGGCGACTTCGACGGGTTCCTCGCTTTCTGCACCGAAGACACCGAGTGGAACTTCGTCGGCGACCGCACCCTCGCCGGCAAGGCCGCCGTGCGCGAGTGGATGCTCGCGACCTACGTCCGCCCGCCGAAGCTGAAGGTGGATCGGATGATTGCCGACGGGGAACACCTCGCGGCGCTCGGCGAGGTGTCGGTCACCGGCGCCGACGGTCAGACCACCGTGAGCGCCTACTGCGACGTGTGGAGCTTCCGCGACGGCCTGCTCGACAAGCTGCGCGCATACGTCGTCTGACCGATCGGAACGTCAGGCGACCGCCAAGCAAAACCTTCGGGCGGGGCCGATAGACGCTCTGGCGGTAGAGGGGCAAGTTGGAGAGTGCGGGTGCTGTGCCACGTCAGCCTCGCAGGATCTTCTCCACCGCTTTGCCCTTCGCCAGCTCGTCGACGAGCTTGTCGAGCTGGCGGTTCAGTCCGTCGGTGCCGTAGCCGGCGTGCGGCCCTTGCGCTCGGCCTTCTGGACGTACATCGGGTAGACCTTGGAGAACGGGGTCGAGAAGATGCGGTGGTCGGCCATGGCGGGGTTTCCAGCGGATGGTGCGGCCTCGGATGGTCCCATCGCGGGTTGCCGTGCGCTGGACGTGACGTGCAGCTGTCAGTCGGCACCGGCCGACACGGTGCGCGTGGGGACGTCCACGCGCCAGCGCCGCCCGCGCTCGTCTTCGACCCCCAGCGTGCGGCCATCGGCCGCGGCGCACAGGCGCGTGATGTAGACGTCCTGCTTGTCGGGTTCGATCCGGTCGGTGTAGTGGATCTCGTAGACGCGCAGGATCCACTGTTCGGCGCCGGTGGTGGTGTCGTAGGCGACGATGTCACCCCCGTTCTGCCCGCGCCCGCGTGCCTTGCCCGCCAGCAGCACCTCGAAGCGCAGGCCGCCCATCACGACGGGCTCCACGGCGGCCGGGCCCGCCCGCTTCTTCGCCGGCTGCTTGCGGCCGGTGGCCTGCACCGCGACGGCTCCGAAACAGAGGCCGAGTGCGAAGAGGCGGCGCGTCCACCGACTCACAGCGGCGTGACCTGGCGCGAGAAGAGGTCGAGCTCGAACCGGCGGCCGCGGTCGTTCCGGGCCAGCAGGCTCGACCGGGCGCTGTCGAACGCCAAGGACACGATGAAGGTGTCCTGCTTGTCGGCTTCCATGTCGGGGCGGTAGTCGATCTTGTAGAGCTCGGCGGTCCACAGCGTCTTGCCCGTGGCCACGTCCACGGCGACCACATGGCCGCCGTTCTGGCCCAGACCCAGCGCCTTGCCCCAGTGCGGGACCTCGTAGCGGGTCTTCCCCACGGTGACGGGTTCGACGTCGTCGGGGGCGGCGATCTTCTTGCTGGACGGCATGGCGGCTCCTTGTCGTGTCGTCGGCGGTTCAGGCGGCCTTGAGCAGTCGCCCATTGTGGAGCACGCGGTTCCGGTCCGACTCGGACAGCATGCCCGCGAGGTCGACGCAGAAGTAGCCCCAGGAATCGGCATTGCGGATCGCGTGCTTGAAGGTGACACCGGCCTTGGAGGGCTTCAGCCCCGAGTCGTCGTAGGCGAAATCTTCGGTCCTCGAGACGCGGTGCGACAGCTCGTGCACGATGGTTTCGACGCAGATCCACACCCGGCCCGTCGATCCCGCGGCCTTCAGGAATGCGCCCTGGGGGTACACCACGTTGAGCGTTTCCGTGGAGTCGACGAATGCGTAGTCCTTCCACCCGCCCCCGTTGCGGTCGACGGGCTCGTCGGAGAACACGAGGTGGTTCGAGTTGCACACCGAGGCGATCTTCTTGAAGCCCGACAGCAGCTTGCCGGCGGCCGCCTTGAGCTGGGCGTCGGTGGTGTCCTCGTCGGCGAACCACCGGCGCAGCAGATCCAGCGTGTCGCCCTTGGGCGAGGCCAGTTTGACGATGGCGTTGTTGGCCGCGGCCAGGGCCTGGGTGAGTGCCGTGCTCATGATCCGGCGTTCGTCGGCGGAGTACGTCTCGCTCGTCTTGTCGAGCTTGGGCTGGAAGGTGCGGGACTCGCCGCTGATCTCGTCGAAGACCCACTGCGTGTAGTCGACCGGCGGCGAAAACACCCACAGGCTCTGACTCCCGCGTTCGTTCGTGAGGTAGAGGTGCCACAGCATCTTCAGGCTGGCCACGCGTTCGGCCAGCGCGGCCGACTCCTTCGCATGCGTCGCTGCCGCCACGAGCAGCGCACCACGGCGGCCCTCCGGCGCCGCGAGGATCTTTTCGCGCAGCTTGTCCAGGCCGCCGGCCTTCCTGGGATCCGGGCCGTGGCTGCCCAGCAGCCCGGACACACCGACGCTGCTGTCCAGGAACTTCTGCCAGTCGTCGGAGAACTTCTGTTTGGAGAACGCCTTGCGGCACTTGACGTAGGCTTCCGAGAAACGTTCCATGGCGGGCTTCTTTCGACGGAGCCACTCGTGGGAGCGGCCGAGGAGGAGTCGGTGCGACGGGGCCCGAAGGCCGTCCGGAGAACGTAGCGATGGCGAGGCCTCGCCGCATCCACCGCTGTGGGGATGACGTTCCCGTCGAGGCCGTGCCGGCTCAGGCCACCGCGAAGAACTGGCTGGGCGTTTGCCCGAACTGCCGCCTGAACATCGTCGCGAACGCGCTCGAGCTCTCGTACCCGAGTGCCAGCGCCACGTCGATCACCTTCTCACCGTTGGCCAGCAGCTCCAGCGCCCTCAGCAGCCGCGCCTGCTGGCGCCACTGGCCGAAGGTCATGCCGGTGCCGGCGGCGAAGAGGCGCTGGATGGTCTTCACGTCCACCGACAGGCGTTTGGCCCAGTCGGCCAGCGTCGACGGGTCATCGAGCTGCTGCTGCAGGTGCGAGCAGATCGCGGCGAGCCGCGGGTCCGTGGGCATCGGCAGGTGCAGCGGCAGCACGGGCAGGGCGCGCAGTTCGTCGAGCATCAGGCGCATCAGGCGGCCGTCGCGGGAGTTCGGTGCGTACGGGTGCTTGACGTCGACGGCCGCGCGGATGAGTTCGCGCAGCAGCGGCGAGATGCCCACGGCGCAGCACTCCTCCGGCAGCTTCGGCGCGGCATCGGGCTTCACGAAGAGGCTGCGCATGTGGACCTCGCCGATGCAGCGGATGGCGTGTTCCATGCCTGCCGGCAGCCACAGCCCGCGCGTGGGGGGGATCACCCAGCGGCCCGCGGCGGCCTGCACCACCATCACACCCTGGATGGCGTGGACGAGCTGGTGCTTGGCGTGGGCGTGGGGGGCGATCTGCCAGCCGTCCGGATAGTCGGTCGCCCTGCAAGCGACCGGGGCCGGGGCGCGGTCGACCTCGACGAGCACCTGCGGCAGGGGCGCGGGGTGGTGGGTGAGGGGCATGTCCTTTTCGGAAGGGTCGGTGGGTGATTGGCGCGAGACGGGCGTGGCGCCGGTTCCTAGAATTCTGGCACGCCGCTCCGTTTTCTCCTCATGAACACGACCTCCGCCTCCTTGCCTCAGTCCCCCGCACGCTCCGGCCCCGCCTTCGGGATCCTCGGCGCCATCAGCACGTCGCACCTCGTCAACGACATGATGCAGTCGCTGATCCTCGCGATGTACCCGATCCTCAAGGGCGAGTTCCACCTGAGCTTCGGCCAGATCGGGCTGATCACGCTCACGTACCAGCTGACGGCCTCGCTGCTGCAGCCGGCGATCGGGCTGTTCACGGACCGCAAGCCGCTGCCGTGGTCGCTGCCGTTCGGCATGGCGTCCACGCTGTGCGGGCTGATGCTGCTGGCGTTCGCACCGAGCTTCGGCGTGGTGCTGCTGGCCGCGGCCTTCGTCGGGCTGGGCTCGGCGATCTTCCACCCCGAGTCGTCGCGCATCGCGCGGCTGGCCTCGGGCGGGCAGCACGGGTTCGCGCAGTCGGTGTTCCAGGTGGGCGGGAATGCGGGCACGGCCGTCGGGCCGCTGCTGGCCGCCGCGGTGATCGTGCCGTTCGGCCAGCGCAGCGTCGCGTGGTTCGGGCTGGCCGCGCTGCTGGGCATCGTGCTGCTGCTGCAGGTGAGCCGATGGTACGCGGCGCACCACGTGGCGCGGGCCGCCGCGAAGCGCCCGGCGGTCGAGTCGCCGTACCCGCGCAACGTGGTGCTGGGCGCCATCGCCGTGCTGCTGGTGCTGATCTTCTCGAAGTACTTCTACATCGCCGGCCTCAGCAGCTTCTACACGTTCTACCTGATCGAGAAGTTCGGCCTGTCGGTGCAGTCCGCGCAGTTCCATCTGTTCATCTTCCTGTTCGCGTCGGCCGTGGGCACGGTGGTGGGCGGCCCGGTCGGCGACCGCATCGGACGCAAGCCGGTGATCTGGGCGTCGATCCTCGGCGTGGCCCCGTTCGCGCTGCTGCTGCCGCACGCGAACCTCTTCTGGACCACGGCGCTCACGGTGGTGATCGGCCTCGTGCTGTCGTCGGCGTTCTCGGCCATCCTCGTCTACGCGCAGGAACTGATGCCCGGCAAGGTGGGCATGGTGTCCGGCCTGTTCTTCGGTTTCGCGTTCGGCATGGGCGGCCTCGGCGCCGCGGTGCTGGGCCTGCTGGCCGATCGCACCAGCATCGACTTCGTGTACCACGCGATCGCCTGGCTGCCGCTGCTCGGGGTGGTGGCGGCGCTGCTGCCCCGCGCGCGGCCCGCGGTGACGTGATCCCCGGAGGTGGGACAATGGGGACTGGCATGTGCCAGACCCATTCATTCGAAGAGGAATCACCATGAGCGCAGACAAGCACCGCGCAGTCCGCCGTCAGAAGCAGAAGCGGGCAAAGGACCAGAAGAAGGTCGATCGCCAGCAGCGCGAAACCGCGGTGGCCGAGGCCAAGAAGCCGGCCTGACCGGTCGCGAATCCGCGAAAGACGGGCGGCCTTCGGGCCGCCCGTTTTCTTTGGGGCCCCGGCGGGTCTACAGTGGGGCCACCCTCCCGATGAAAGGACCGCCATGCCCCGCTCCGTCGCGCTGTCTTCCTCGTCCTCCGACGACCTCGGCAAACTCGTGCTGCGGGTGCTCGTCGGCCTGCTCGTGCTGGTCCACGGCGTCTCGAAGCTGCAGGGCGGCATCGGGCCCGTGCTCGGGGCGGTCGCGAACGCCGGCCTGCCTTCCGCCGTCGCGTACCTCGTCTACGTGGGCGAGGTGCTCGCACCGCTGCTGATGGTCGCGGGCTTCTGGACCCGTCCCGCGGCGCTCGTCGTGGCGGGCAACATGCTGGTGGCCATCGCGCTCGTGCACGGCAAGCAGGTCTTCCAGCTGAACAACACCGGTGGCTGGGCCATCGAGCTGCAGGCGATGTACCTGTTCGGTGCGCTGGCCGTGGTGCTGCTGGGCGCCGGGCGCTTCAGCGTGGGCGGCGCCGGCGGCCGCTGGAACTGAGCCGCCGCGCCTGTCGGCGCGGGGCGTGAATCGTTGTGAATCCCTGTGAGGCGGGGCACCCGCGCGTGTCCCCGTCCGGTATCGTGCGCGGCGAATCCCCATCCCCCGAGGAACACGCATGCGGCAGGGCGAGCTCGACCATCTCGACGTGGGCCACCGGCTCGACCGGCTGCCCGTCACCGCGCTCCACGTCGCGGCGGTGGCGCTCTGTGCGCTCGGCTTCTCGTTCGACCTGTTCGAGATCGGCCTCGGCAACGTGCTGTCCGCCGTGTTCTCCGCGCCGCCTCACGCGGTGGCGCCGGGGGACCTGTCGCTGCTGCTGTCGTCCGTCTACGTGGGCGCGGTGGTGGGGGCGCCGCTGCTCGGCTGGTGCGCCGACCGCCACGGCCGCCGCTCCACGCTCGCTGCCGTGCTGCTCTGGCTGTCGGCGGCTTCGCTCGCGGCGGCGCTGAGCCGCGGGGTGGTCGAGCTGGGTGCGGCGCGCGTGCTGGCGGGCCTCGCGCTCGGCGCGTACCCGCCGCTGATGATGTCGTACCTCACCGACCTGCTGCCGCCGCGCCGGCGCGGGCTGCTGACCCTCGTGTGCATCGCGGTCGCCTCGCTCGGTCCGCCGGCCGGCGTGTTCCTCGTGCGGTGGCTGACACCGCTGCAGCCGCTCGGCATCGAGGCCTGGCGCTGGGCCTTCTACGTGGGAACGGCCGGGTCCTTGCTCGCGGGGCTGCTGTTCTTCCGCCTGCCCGAATCGCCCCGGTGGCTGATGGCGCGGGGGCGCCTGGACGAGGCGGAGGCCGCCTGCGTCCGCTTCGAGCGGTCGCGCAGCGTGCTGTCCGCCGGCGCCGAGCCGGCCGCCCAGGCCGTGGCGGCGGCGCCCGACGCGCCATCCCGCAGCCCCTGGCCCCGCGTGGCCGCGATGTTCCTGCTGAGCCCGTGGTCCACGGTGGCGTTCCCGCTCCTGATGGGCGCGGTGCTGATGCAGAAGGGCTTCAAGCTGTCCGACACGCTGCTGTTCGTCGGCCTCTCCACCTTCGGACCGTTCGTGGGCACGCTCGCCGCGTCGTTCGTGGTGGACCGCATCGAGCGGCGCTTCGCGCTCGGCGCGTGCGCGGTGCTGCTGCTGGGTTCGGGCCTCGTGTTCGTCGCGAGTGGCACGCCGCTGTGGCTGATCCTCTCCAGCACGCTGTTCGGGCTCGTGTCGTCGCTCTACACGTCGGCGCTCACGCTGTACGCGGCCGAGGTGTTCCCGACCCGCGTGCGCGCCACGTCGCTCGCCGGGGCGTGGGCGCTCAACCGCGTGGGCGCGGCCGTGGCGCCGCTCGTGCTGCTGCCGCTGCTGCGCGGCGGCGGGGCCATGGCGATGTTCGCGGTGATCGCGGTGGCGCTCGTCGCGACGCTCGTGGTGCTGGCCCTGTCGCCGCGCGGGCAGCAGCGCCGGCCGGTGGCCTGACGCTCAGTCCGCGGCCTCGAGCCGCGCCGCCGCCTCGGCGAGGTCGCGGGTCTGCCGTCCCTGCGTGAAGCGGTCCAGCACCGCGGCCAGGCGATCACGGGCCTCCGCGCCCCGGCCGAGGGGACCCCAGAGATCGACGAGGCTCGACGCGGTGCGCAGTTCCCAGGACAACGCACCTTGCGCGCGGGCCAGTTCGAGCGACCGCAGCAGCCCGGCCTCGGCCTCGTCCGCCGACAGGCGCCGGGTGCGCAGACCCGACACCGCGTCCGTGCGCAACACCTCCGGCGCGCACCAGCCGACCACACCGGCCTCGACACGCCGGCGCGCTTCGGGGATGGGGCGCCCGGGCCGCAGCGTGGCGGCCATGTCGGCCTCCTTGCCGGTCAGCGGGGCCGAGGCGGCGGTTCCATCGCCGAGGGCCTCGGCGAACATGCGACCCCACGAGATCCAGAATGACTGCGAATGCTGGAGCGCGTGGTCCTGGAACCGCCCAAGCGCCGTGCGGGCGACGTCCACGTCGCCCCGCCAGGCCGCCACCGGCAGGTGCCCGTGGCCCAGCACGAGCGACAACTCGTCCGGGTTGTCGAGGCTCACGCGGCGCTGGGTCTCCGCCATCAAGTCCGCGGCGTCGTCCACGCGCCCCTCGAGCCAGTGGATGCGGGCGAGCAGCACGCGCAACGACACGGCCACCGGAATGTGGCTCACATGGGTGCGGTGCGCCAGCCGGGACGGGTGCCCGAGGACCCGCTCGGCGCGCTCGCGCGCCTCGGTGTGCCGGCCCAGGTGGTGCAGCGTCTGCGCGAGCATGCGGTCGCCGAAGAAGATCGCCGCGGGGTCGTCCGGTCCGTCGCTCAGCGCCTGCGTGTGCCGGGCCGCCTCCAGCGACTCCGGATAGGCGCCGCGCGTGAACGCCGTCAGGCACTCGTGCGCCAGCACCTGGCGCAGCCTCGCCGGCGGCCCGATCGAGGTCGCCAGTTCGCGCAGCCGCCGGAGCAGCGGCTGCTGCGATTCGGTGCTGCGCCCGCTCATCTGGCACAAGGCCATGCCGGCCCCGAACTCCAGTTCGGGGTCCGGCGGGTGAAGCGCCGACGCCTGCTCGAATGCGAGCTGCATGCGGGGACGGAACTCGTCGATGGGGCCGAGCGCCATGATCAGCGGGCCGGTCGCGCCCGCCAGCTTCGCCGCGAGGCGGGGGTCGCCCCAGGGCGCCGAGGCCCAGTCCAGGGCGACCCGCACGTCGTCGAGCACCCGGGCGTGCCGCGTGATGCAGGACTGCACCGCGTCGATGGGGGCGGTCTGGATCTCCGCGACGGCGTCGTTCGCGAGCCCGAGCACGTGTCCGGCATGTCGCGCGGCCAGCGCTGGGAACTCTCCGGTCTCGCGCAGGCGCGTGGCCGCGTACGCCTGCGTCATGCCGAGCAGCCTCAGGCGCACGGGGTCATGGGCCGTGTCGTTGGCGACGAGGGACTTCGCGACCAGGTTCACCAGGCTCGCCGTCACGGCCTCGGCGCCGAGACGGTCGCACGTGGCGACCCTCACGGCGTCCGCGACCGTGAACGGCGCGCGGAACACCGACAGCCGTCGCAGCACCGTGCGGTCCCGGTCGTCGAGCAGGCCGTGGCTCCAGTCGAGCGTCGCCTGCAGCGTCTGGTGGCGGGGCGACGCGGTGCGCCGGCCGCGGGTCAGCACGCCGAGCATGTTGTCGAGTCCGTCGGCCAGCCCCTGGATGCCCAGGGTGTCGATGCGCGTGGCCGCGAGTTCGATCGCGAGCGGCAGGCCGTCGAGCCGGCGGCACACGTGCCGCACCAGAGCGAGGTTCGTCGGTTCGCGCAGCAGCGCCTGTCGGTCGCCCGGGGCGCGTTCGAGGAACAACTCGACGGCGGGCGCCTCGTGGGCCGTCGCCGGCACGTGGGGATCGGGCAGTCCGAGCGGGGGCAAGTGGTGCACCCACTCGCCAGGGGTGTCCAGCGGCTCGTGGCTGGTGGCGAGGATGTGCACACCCGCTGCCGCGGACAGCACGGTGTCGGCCAGCAAAGCCGCCGCGTCGATCACGTGCTCGCAGTTGTCGAGCACCACGAGCACGCGCATCGGGCGCAGCGCCTGGTCCAGCGCGGGCCAGGGGTTGTCGAGCGGCACGACGAGGCCGAGCGTGTCGGCGAGCGCGGCAGGAACACGGCGCGGGTCGGTCACGGGCGACAAGTCGACGAAGCGCACGCCTTCGGGGAAGGCGCCCATGGACATCGCGCCGACGGCGATCGCCACGGTGGTCTTGCCCATGCCGCCCGGCCCGACGACGGTGACGAGGCGCCGCTCCACCACTTGGCGCGACAGCGCCGCGATGGTGGCGTCGCGCCCCACGGGATGGGTCAGCAGCACCGGCAGGTGGCGGGAGACCGGCAGGCGCGCCGGCAGCGCTGGCGAACGGGGCATGACCGGGGCGACGAAGCTGTAGCCGCGGCCCGGCACGTTGGCGATGTAGCCGTCGCCCAGCGTCTTGCGCAGCGCCAGCACGTGGACCCGCAGGCTCGTCTCCTCGACCACGGCACGGGGCCAGACCTTGGCCACGAGGATGTCGCGGCTCAGCACCTCACCGGGCCGCTCGAGGAGCGCGTCGAGCAGGTCCATCGCACGCCCGCCGATGCGGACCGGCTGGCCCTCGCGCAGCAGCGTCTTGCGGGTGCGGTCGAGCACGAACGGGCCGAACGTGACGATGGCGTCGGGCGGAGACGGCATGGGACCGGGGCGCCTGGGCCGGCGCGGGGCGGAGGGGAGCCGGGAGTGTAGCAACGGGGCGGCATTGACGAGGCCCCCGGACGCGACCACCATCCTGCCTCGTGCACGTGACGGCAGGAGGTTCCATGGCCGAGAACGACAAGGTGTTCGCGGGCTCCATTCCGAAGTTCTACGACACGCTGATGGTGCCGCTGATCTTCGAGGTCTACGCCAACCGCATGGCCGAACTCGTGGCGGGGTTCTCGCCCGGCACGGTGCTGGAGACGGCGGCGGGCAGCGGCGCGGTCACGCGGGCGCTCGCGCCGAAGCTCGGGGCCGGGGCACGCTACGTGGTGACGGACCTCAACCAGCCCATGCTCGACTACGCCGCGCAGCGGCAGGGGACGGACGGCCGCATCGAGTGGCGGCAGGCCGACGCGCTCGCGCTGCCGTTCGAGGCCGCGTCGTTCGACGTGGTCTGCTGCCAGTTCGGTGCGATGTTCTTCCCCGACCGCGTCGCGGGCTACACCGAAGCCCGGCGCGTGCTGCGGCCGGGCGGCCGCTTCGCCTTCGCCGTGTGGGACCGCATCGAGGAGAACGTGTTCGCCGACGAGGTCACGGCCGCGGTGGCCACGCTGTTCCCGGACGACCCGCCGCGCTTCCTCGCTCGCACGCCACACGGCCACCACGACGTCGCGGTGATCCGCGAGGAACTGCGCCGCGCGGGGTTCACGGACATCGCGATCGAGACGCACGAGGCCATGAGCCGCGCGTCCTCCGCCCGCGACGTGGCGATCGCCTACTGCCAGGGCACGCCGTTGCGCGGCGAGATCGAGGCGCGCGACCCCGGTGCGCTCGAGCGGGCCACGGACCGCGCGGCGGAGGCCATCGCCCGGCGTCATGGGGACGGGGCCGTGGCGGCGAAGATCCAGGCGCACCTGATCGTGGCCTCGGGCTGAGTCACCCCGCCAGCGCGTACGGCCCCTTCGCCAGCTGCTCCCGCAGGAACGCCACGCACACCCGCACCTTCGCCGAGTCGCGCAGCCGCACCGTGGTCGCGGCCCAGATGTCCGCCGGGCCGTGGCACTCCGGCAGGATGCGCACGAGCCTGCCCGCGGCCAGGTCCTCGGCCACGTCCCAGTGGGCGGCGAAAAGGATGCCCTGGCCGTCGCTGGCCCAGCCGCGCACGATCTCGGAGTTGTTCGACGACAGCCGGCCGGTGACCTTCACCTTCTCGGCGCCGGCCGGGCCGTGGATGCGCCACACGCCGAAGGCCTGGTTGCGGTCGCGCAGCACGAGGCAGTCGTGCCGCGCGAGTTCGGCGACCGTGGCGGGCCGGCCGCGGGCCGCGAGGTAGCCGGGGGCCGCGCACAGCACGCGCCGGCTCTCGGCGATGCGGTGGGCCACGAAGTGGGGTTCCTCGATGTCGGCGATGCGCACGTCGAGGTCGACGTTCTCGGCGATCAGGTCGACGCGGCGGTCGACCACGTCGAGTGTGATGTCGAGGGCAGGGTAGCGGCGCGCGAGCTCGGAGAGAGCCGGTGCGATGTGCTTGCGGCCGAGGCGGAAACTCGTGGTGACCCGCAGCGCCCCGCGCGGGTCGACGCGGCCGCCGGCCACGGTCTCGCCCATGCGTTCGACACCCTCGAAGATCTCCTGCGCCGACTGGTACACGCGTTCGCCGTCCTCGGTGACCGTGACCCGCCGGGCGGCGCGGTGGAACAGCGTCACGCCCAGCGACTTCTCGAGGATCGCGATGCGCTTGCTGACATACGCAGGCGAGGTGCCCAGCTCCAGCGCGGTCGCGGCGAAACTGGCCTTGCGGGCGGCGAGGCAGAAGACCCGGAGGTCGTCGAGCTGGAAGTCGAGGTTCACGATTCGTGAATCATAAGGCCACGATTTGCGGGTTCTAGTGGAGATTCGTTTTCTATAAATTTCCCGTCATCGCCTCCCGAACCGCCCCGCCATGACCCGTCCGATCTCGCTGGCCGCCCTGACCGTCCTGGAACTGACCCCGCCCGACATGGTGAGCTGCGCCGCCGACGCCGGCTTCTCGCACGTGGGCATCCGCCTGATCCCCGCGACGCCCACCGAACCGCAGTACGACCTCGTCGGCGACACCCCGCTGCTGCGCGAGGTGGAGCGCCGCCTCGCCGACACCGGCGTGCAGGTGCTGGACGTGGAGATCTTCCGCCTGAAGCCCCAGACGGACGTGGCCGCGTACGAGCCCGCCATCGCGTGTGCAGCGCGCCTCGGTGCGCGCGGCCTGCTCGTGGCCGCCAACGACCCGGACGAGGGTCGCGTCACCGACCGCTTCGCCGCGTTCTGCGACCTCGCCGCCCAGTACCGCCTCACCGCCGACCTCGAGTTCATGCCGTGGACCGACGCGAAGGACCTGCCGCAGGCCGCGCGCATCGTCGGACGTGCGGACCGCCCGAACGGCGGGGTGCTCGTCGACCCGTTCCACCTGAGCCGCTCGCGCAGCCGCATCGCCGACATCGCGACCATCCCGCCCTCGCGCCTGCACGTGATGCAGTTCTGCGACGTGCCGGTCCAGCTGCCGCCCGGCCTGGACGCGATCCTCGCCGAGGCGCGTGCCGAGCGCCTGTTCCCGGGCGAGGGCGGCCTCGACCTCGTCGGGATGCTGCGCCTGATGCCGCCGGACGTGCCGCTGAGCGTCGAGGTGCCCACGCACACGCTGGCGAAGACCGTGGGCGCCGTCGAACGCGCCCGCCGCGCGCTCGCGGGCACGCGGGCCGTGCTCGCGCAGCTGGGCTGACCGCCATGGAGGTGCTGACCGACCGACTGCCCGCCGACACGGCCTTCGACGTGGTGGTGGTGGGCGCGGGCGGCGCGGGCCTCGCCGCCGCGCTGTTCGCGGCCATCGACGGGGCGAAGGTGCTGCTCGTCGAACACACGGCCTTCGTGGGCGGCACCACGGCGCTGTCCGCGGGCACGACGTGGGTGCCTGGCACGACCCACGCCACCGAGGTCGCCGGCCACGACACCGTGGAACGCGCCGCCGGCTACCTCGACCGCACGGTGGGCCACCAGTCGCCGCGGGCGATGCGCGCGGCACTGCTGGCGAACGGCCCCGCGGCCGTGGCCCGTGCCGAAGCGAATTCGTCCGTGGCCTGGCGCGCGTGCGCAAAACACCCCGACTACCTCTCCGAAGTCGAAGGCTCGACGCTGGCCGGCCGCGCGCTCGAACCGCTGCCGTTCGACGGCCGCTTGCTGGGCCGGCTGTTCCCGCTCGTGCGCCCGCCGATCCCCGAGTTCACGGTGCTGGGCGGCATGATGGTGGACCGCACCGACATCAACCACCTGCTGTCGATCACGCGCTCGTGGCGCTCGTTCCGCCATGCGACCGGCCTGCTGCTGCGGCATGCGCTCGACCGCCTGAGTCATCCGCGTGGCACGCGGCTCGTGATGGGCAACGCGCTCGTCGCGCGTTTCCTGCACTCGCTGTCGAGCCGGCCGAACGTGACGCTCGCGCTGTCGACCTCGGTCGACGCCCTGCACCGCGAGGGCGATCGCATCACCGGGGTGACGCTGGCGCAGGGTGGGCGTCAGCACCGCGTCGACGTGACCCGCGCCGTGGTGCTCGCGAGCGGCGGCTTCAACCGCCATCCGCAACGCCGCTCCGAACTGCTGCCGGGCGCAGACCCGGCTTGGTGTCCCGGGGCGCCGGGGCACACCGGCACCGCGCAGGACCTCGCGCTGGCCGCGGGCGCGCGCCTCGGCACCACGGGTGCGGCGCACGCGTTCTGGGCCCCGGTGTCGCTGCGCCCGCGGCCCGACGGCACCACCGCCGCGTTCCCGCATTTCGTGATGGACCGCGCCAAGCCCGGCATGGTGACGGTCGACCGCACGGGCCGCCGCTTCGTCAACGAAAGCACCTCGTACCACCGCTTCGGCCTCGCGATGCGCGCCGACCCGCAGCAACGTGTGCCGGCCTTCCTCGTGTGCGACGCCGACGCGCTGCGCCGCTACGGCCTCGGCATGGTGCGCCCCGGCGGCAAAGGGCTGGCCCCGTTCCTCGCGGACGGTTACCTGGTCGAAGGCCGTTCGCTCGACGAACTGGCCGGCAAGCTGCGCATCGACCCGGCGGGCCTGAAGGCCACGGTGGCGGCGATGAACGGGTACGCCGCCGCGGGCCTCGACCCCGAGTTCGGCCGCGGCAGCACCGACTATGAGCGCCACATGGGCGACCCGTCCCGGGGTGGCGCGAACCCCAACCTCGGGCCCATCGCGACGGCCCCGTTCTACGCGGTGCGCCTGGCCCCCGGCGACATCGGCGCGGCCACCGGCCTCGTGACCGACGACCGCGCCCGCGTGCTGGGCGAGGACGACCGCCCCATCGCCGGCCTCTATGCCTGCGGCAACGACATGCAGTCCGTGATGGGCGGGGTGTACCCCGGCCCCGGCATCACGATCGGCCCCGGTCTCGTGTTCGCGTACGTCGCGACGCGGGACGCACTCGGCGCGGCCCCGGCGCCGGCCTCTCCGACTTTCCATGAGGTGACCCCATGAACTTCCTGAACCACCTGACCGGCGCCACGCGCGTGATCGCGATCGTGGGCGACCCCATCGTTCAGGTGAAATCGCCGGCCGGCGTCACGCAGGCGCTGCGCGAACGCGGGCGCGATGCGGTCGTGGTGCCGTTCCACGTGGCCACGCCCGACCTCCCCACGTTCCTCGCCGGCGTGACCGCGGCGAAGAACTTCGATGGCCTGATCGTCACCGTGCCGCACAAGTTCGACGTGACACGCGTCTGCGCCGCCACCACCGACCGCGCCGCGTTTCTCGGCGCCGTCAACGTCCTGCGCCGCGACGCGCACGGCGGCTGGTTCGGCGATCAGGTCGACGGCATCGGTTTCGTCGAGGCGGCCCGGGCCGCGGGCTGCAGGCCCGAAGGCCGACGCGCGCTGATGGCGGGGGCGGGTGGCGCGGGCTCGGCCATCGCGCTGGCGCTGCTCGAATCGGGCGTGAGCGAACTCGCGATCCACGACGGCGACACGGCGCGACGCGACGCGCTGATCGGTCGCCTCCGCGCGCGCCATGGCGGCAAGGTCACCGTGGGCTCGGCCGATCCCGCGGGCTTCGACGTGGTGGTCAACGCGACCCCGTCGGGCATGCGCGACGGCGACCCGCTGCCGTTCGACGTCGCCCACCTGTCGCGCTCGGCCTTCGTCGGTGACGTGATCACCGCCCCGGCCGTGACGCCGCTGATCGAGGCCGCGCGCCGCATCGGCTGCCACACGCAGGTGGGCGTGGGCATGTTCGCGGCGGTGTGCGAACGCATGGTGGACTTCCTCGTGGCGGACGGACCGCTCGCCGATCGTGGGTGACACGGTGGTCGACTGCGACGTGCTCGTGATCGGCTCCGGCGCCGGCGGCCTGTCCGCGGCGGTCACCGCCGCGGCGCACGGGCTGAAGGTGGTCGTGCTCGAGAAGGAGCCGGTGTACGGCGGCACCACGGCGTGGTCGGGCGGGTGGTTGTGGATCCCGCGCAATCCGCTCGCGGTGGCCGCGGGCATCGTCGAGCCCGAGGACGGGCCGCGCACGTACCTGCGCCACGAACTCGGTGACCGGTACGACCCGGCGCGCGTCGAGGCCTTCCTCGCGCAGGGCCCGCGCATGGTCGAGTTCTTCCAGTCGCACACGTCGGTGCAGTTCATCGACGGCAATGCCGTGCCCGACTTCCACGGCGACAGCCCCGGCGCGCGCGAGGGCGGCCGGTCGGTATGTGCCGCACCGTTCGACGCGCGCGAACTCGGCGCCCACGTGCACACGCTGCGCCGTCCGCTCGACCTGATCTCGCTGTGGGGCATGGGCATCGCGTCGGGCGCCGACGTTCGGCACTTCCTGAACGCGATGCGCTCGTGGCGCTCGTTCGCCTACGTGACCGGTCGGGTGCTGCGCCATTGGCGCGACCTGCTGCTGCACGGCCGCGGCATGCACCTCGTCAACGGCAACGCGCTGGCCGCACGCCTCGCCCACTCGGCGTTCGACCTCGGCGTGGACCTGCGGGTCGACAGCGCCGTCACGCGCCTGCTGCGCGACGGCGAGCGCGTCACGGGTGCCTGCGTGACCGGTCCGTCGGGGCACCGGTACGACGTGCACGCGCGGCGCGGCGTGGTGCTCGCCTGCGGCGGTTTCCCGCACGACATCGCTCGCAAGCGCGCGCTGATCCCGCATGCGCCCACGGGCCGTGAGCACTGGTCCGCCGCACCCCCGTCGAACACGGGCGATGGCCTGCGCCTCGGTGAATCGGTGGGTGCGGTGGTGGACGACACGCTGCCCGCGGCCGGTGGCTGGGCGCCGGTGTCGCTCGTGACCCGTCGCGACGGTTCGGTGGGCGCGTTCCCGCACCTGCTCGAACGCGCGAAGCCCGGCCTCATCGCGGTGACGCGCACGGGCCGGCGTTTCGTCAACGAGGCCGGCTCGTACCACGACTTCATTGCGGGCCTGCTCGCGGCCCTGCCGAAGGGCGAACCGGTCGAGGCGTGGCTCGTGTGCGACCACGCGTTCATCCGCCACTACGGCCTGGGCCATGCGAAGCCGGCGCCGATGCCGCTGGGGCCCTCGCTGCGGTCGGGGTACCTGAAACGCGGGCGCACGCCGGCCGAACTGGCGGCGGCCTGTGGCATCGACGCGGCCGTGTTCGCCGAGACGATCGCCACGCACAACCGCGACGCCGTGCAGGGCACGGACACCGCGTTCGGCCGCGGGGGTGTCCCGTACAACCGCGTCAACGGCGATGCGGCCCGCAAGCCGAACCCGTGCCTCGCGCCGATCGAGCGCGGTCCGTTCTATGCGGTGAAGGTCGTGCCCGGCAGCCTCTGCACCTTCGCCGGCCTGCGCACCGACGCCACGGCGCGCGTGCTCGACGACACCGGCCGCCCGGTGCCCGGCCTGTTCGCATGCGGGGCCGACATGTCGAGCGTGATGGGCGGCCGCTACCCGAGCGGCGGCATCACGCTGGGCCCCGCGATGACCTTCGGCTACATCGCCGGCCGCCACCTGGCCGGTGTCGACGGCGAGGGCGCCGAGCCCGCCGTCCGTCCCGAATCCCTCTCCCTGTCCTGAAAGGAATCCCATGTTCTACGAGATCGCGACCCTCACGCTGCCCTTCGGCACGGCCGCGCCCGCCAACGCCGGCGTCGAGGCGTTCTCCACGTCGCCCGAGGCGGGCGGAGAGCTGCTGGGCGTGTGGTTCTCCGACATCGGGGTGCTGAACCAGATGATCGTGCTGCGCGGCTTCGACAGCGCCGAGGCGCTGTGGGCCGAACGCGAGCGCACGCAGCGGCACGCCGATCCGTTCGGCTGCGGCGCGCTGTACGTCGACCTCGCGCAACACGCGTACCGCGGCTTCCCGTGGATGAAACCGGTGCGCCCGTCGGCCGAATCGGGTGTCCTCGGGCCGGTCTACGAGATCCGCACCTACGGCATCAAGCCGGGCGGCGTGCAGCCCACCATCGACCTGTGGGAGAAGTACCTGCCCGCGCGCCACGAACGTTCGCCGTGCGTCGCCGCGATGGTGGCGCTCGACGGGTCGCCGCGCTTCACCAACATCTGGGCGTACCCGTCGCTGGACGCCCGCGCGAAGGCGCGCGGGCAGGCGGTGGCCGATGGCATCTGGCCGCCGAAGGGCGGGCCGGCGTGGCTCACGACGTCGATGACGTCGACCATCGCGTTGCCCACCGCGGCGTCGCGGTTGCGCTGAAGCATGTCATCCCGGCGAACGCCGGGATCCACGGCGGGCAAGGCGCGCAGGATGCCCGGTGGGCCCCGGCGTTCGCCGGGGTGACCGGGTTCCGGGTCAGGCCGGCCGCTTCGGGATCTCCAGCCCCCGCTGCACCGCCGGCCGCGCCACGAACGCATCCAGCACCCGCTGCACGTTCTTGAACAGCGCGAACTCGACGAGTTCACCCGCGCCGTAGAAGCCGACGAGGTTGCGCACCCACGGGAAGATGGCGATGTCGGCGATGGTGTACTCGTCGCCCATGACCCACTCGCGGCCGGCGAGGTGCACGTCCAGCACCGACAGCAGGCGCTTCGATTCGGCCACGTAGCGGTCGCGCGGGCGCTTGTCCTCGTAGTCCTTGCCGGCGAACTTGTGGAAGAAGCCGAGCTGGCCGAACATGGGGCCGATGCCGCCCATCTGGAACATCACCCACTGCAGCGTCTCGTAGCGCGCGGCGGTGTCCGCGGGCAGGAAGCGCCCGGCCTTGCTGGCGAGGTACAGCAGGATCGCGCCCGATTCGAACAGCGCGAGCGGCTGCCCGTCCGGACCATTCGGGTCGATGATGGCCGGGATCTTGTTGTTCGGGTTCAGCGACAGGAACTCCGGCGACATCTGGTCGTTGGTGGCGAAGTTCACCAGGTGCGGCTCATAGGGCAGGCCGGTCTCCTCCAGCAGGATCGACACCTTCACGCCGTTGGGCGTGGGCAGCGAGTACAGCTGGATGCGCTCGGGGTGCTGGGCAGGCCACTTCTTCGTGATGGGGAAGTCGGAAAGCTGGGTCATGGGGTTCGTGACAGGTGTGGGAGGGAAGGTCGGGGTGCATTCTGGCGCGTCCCGCAAGACCTTGCCGGCGCAGGCCGCAGGCCGCCCCGGATGTGGGCCAGGTTCAACGCCACGTGGACCGCCAGCAGCAGCGCCCCCGTCACCAGGGCCAGCAACAGGTGGCTGCCCACCTCGGCGGCCGAGACGTGCCCGAGGCTCGCCCGGGTCGACAGCACCCCGGTGATGGTCCACGGTTGCCGGCCCGCCTCGCACACCAGCCACCCCGCCTCGATGGCCACCCACGGCAGCGGCACGGCCCACACGCAGGCCGCGAGCCGCCGGGGCCCAGGGCGGCCCCACAACACCGCGACGACGAGGCACAGCATCGTCCCCCACGCCAGCAGCATCACCCGGAACGACCAGAACACCGTCGCCACGGGCGGCAGGGCCTGCCGTGCGACGCGGTCGATCTCGGCGTCGCCCGGCCGCGTGGCGCAGCACGACGGGCCGAAGAGGGTGGTGGGGCCGAGACGGGACGCGGGGGGTTCGTCCAGCGCCTGCCGCAGCGTGTGGCCGGTCTCGTCCGCCAGCGAGCGCAGTCCGCGCAACTCGTGCGGTTCCGCATGCGCGATCCAGTCCAGTGCCCCGCGCACACCGAATTCGAGCCGGTTGCGTCGGGCCGCCTGGTCGGGCAACGCGAACAGCAACAGCGCGTTGCCGTCGGGGTCGCTCTCCCACAGGGCCTCGATGGCTGCGAACTTCACGGGTTGGTGCTTCGCGAGGCGCTCGCCGCTCCAGTGGCCCGCCGCGCCGGTGAGCAGCAGCGCGGCCAGCGTGAACAAGGCGGCCGCCCGCAGGCTCGGCCCCGCCACCTCCACATGCCGCTGCCGCAGCAGGAACCACGCGCTGATCGACACCCCGAGAAAGCCTCCCAGCACCCAGGCCCCGCCCACGGTGTGCAGCACCTTCGGGATCAGGAGCGGGTTGCCGGCGAGGTCCAGCAGGTGGTCGACGCGGGCCTGGTGCCCGTCGAACGTGGCGCCCACCGGCAATTGCATCCACGCGTTGATCATGAGGATGGCCCCCGACTGCACGATCAGCACCACCGCCAGCGCTGTGCTGACGAGCCAGTGCCACACGGGCTTGAGGTGCCATCCCAGCGCGAACATCGCCACCAGCGCGAACAGCCATGGGGCCACCGCCCCCTCGAACGCGAACACCGTGGCCACGACCTGCTGCACGACCGACGCATACCCGGACCAGTGCAGCTCGATCTGGTGCCGCAGCGGATAGCCCGTCAGCACGCCGCACGCGAAGTGGAGCAGGAAGGGCCACGCGAGGAACCGCGCGGCGATGCGCAGCGCCGGCTGGCCCGTGAACAGGGCCCAGCCCTCGAACACCGCGATCAGGGCCATGAGGCCGATCGTCACGGGCACGAAGAGGAAGTGGTAGGCCGCGGTGAAACCGAACAGCAGCCGCGAGGCGTCGAGGTTCGAAAGGTCCATCTCGTCTCCTGGGCATGGACCGCACCCCGGTCCCGTGGGGCCGGAGCGGGTCCAGCGATCGTTGTCGTGGGGAAGTCCGGGCAGGCGGACGGCGGCGGCGCGCCGCGGGAGCCTCGGGCGCGCGCGGGGGCGAATGGCGATGCATCGTAGAAGTCCCCTGACGCGGAAGGCAACGTTCAAAAGGGTGGTGGCGGTTCGCCGCATCGCCAAAGCTGTGGATGCGAGGCCCGCAAACGCTGCCTACGATCCACGGCTGTCGGTCCACTCGGCCGGCGGATGGACATGCGGGGGAGGGATCGATGACAACGACAACGAGCCGTCGCGTCCTGGGCAGCTTCGTGCTGGTGTGCTGCATGGGCACGGCTGGCGCGCAGGTGTCGCCCGGCGCCCGCCTGCCGCAGGACGATCCGGTCGAACCTCGGCCCGCCTCTCGCGACGCGCCCATCACGGTGGATCGAGACCGCTTCGCCGAGCAGGCACCCGACGGCGCGGCGGACCTGCGGTTCCGCCTGCTCGGTGTGGAACTCGTGGGCAACACCGTGCTGCCGCGTGAGCGCTTCGAGTCCCTCTGGGCGGAGCAGGTCGGCCGCGAGGTGCCGCTGACGGCCGTCTTCGACATCGCGGCTCGCATCAGCGCGATCTATCGTGAATCCGGGTTTGTGCTGTCGCAGGCGCTGGTGCCGCAGCAGGACATCGCGCAGTCCGGCAGTGTCGTGCGCATCCGCGTGGCCGAGGGTTTCATCTCGACGGTGACCGTGGGCGACGGGGTGGCGGGCGCCGAGCGCATCCGCCGGATGCTCGCACCCGTGCTGGCCGAACGGCCGCTGACCCTCGCGACGCTCGAGCGGAGCCTGCTGCTGCTCAACGACCTGCCCGGCGTGCAGGCCCGTGCGTCGTTGCGTGCGGCGAGCGAGGCGAACGCGGCGGAGATGGACCTCCTGGTCGAGCGCGACCGCAACGCCTTCTCGCTCGCCACGCACAACCGCACCACGAGTTCGGTCGGCCCGATGCGCATCGAAGGGTCGGCCGAACGGCGCGGTCTCTTGGGGGACTTCGACCGTCACGTGCTGCGCCTCATCGGTTCGGGCAACGAACGCCTGCGCCTCGTCGCCTACAGCGGCGACGCACCGGTGGGCTACGACGGCGCGTCGGTATCGTGGTCGGCGAGCGCGTCGAAATCCAAGCCTCGCTCCGGCGAGGCGTTTCGCTTCGATGCCGATTCCACCAGCGGATCGCTCGGCGCGAGCTACCCGGTGTGGCGCTCGCGGTCGCACAACGTGTCGGTGCGGGTCGCGTTCACCGCATACGACGGAACATCGGACATCACCGACGGGCTGCCCGTGTCGGAGGACCGCATCCGCGCGCTGCGCATCGGTGCGAGCGCGGACGTGTCGGACTCGTACGGCGGCGTCAACCTGCTCGACGCCGAACTGTCGAAGGGCCTCGACGGGTTCGGGGCGTCGTCCGCGGGCGACCCGATGCTGTCACGCGCCGGTGCCGACCCGCAGTTCACGAAGGCCACGCTGTACGTGGCGCGGCTGCAGTCCCTCGGCGGCGCATGGTCGCTGCTGGCCGCTGCGAGCGGGCAGTACACGGGCGGCCTGCTGCTGTCCTCGGAACAGTTCGGCATCGGCGGCGACGTGTTCCTGCGGGCGTACGACCCGTCCGAGATCGCAGGCGACCGTGGCATCGCGGGCAAGCTCGAGGTGCGGTGGAACACCGCGGTGGAGCGTTTCGCCGCCACGGCCTACGCCTACTGGGACAGTGGCCGCGTGGACCTGCTGGCCGCGGACGGCACGCGCACGCACCAGTCGGCGTTGTCGGCCGGTGGCGGCGTGCGGGTCAGCGGTCCTGCCGGCGTGCGTGGCTACGTCGAGGTCGCCAAGCCCCGGCACCGCCCCACGGACCGCTACGGCGACGAACGCACCCGCTATTTCGCGGGTCTCGGCATCGACTTCTGAATGAGGTACGCCATGAACACCTCCTCCCGGACCCACTCCCTGCACCCGATCGCCCGCGCCGCCCGCATCGCGCTCGGCCTGCTGATGCTGCCGCTCGGACCGCTGGCACTCGCTGCGCCACAAGGCGGCGTGGTGAGTGCGGGCCAGGCCAACGTCTCGCGCAACGGCAACCTCACCAGCGTGCAGCAGCAGTCGGCGCGCGCGGTGATCGACTGGCGGTCGTTCAACCTCGCGACGAACGAGGCCATCGACTTCCGTCAGCCGGACGCGCGGTCGGTGACGTTGAACCGGGTGGGCGGCGGCGAACCGTCGGCCATCCTGGGCCGCATCACCGCCAACGGCAACGTGTTCCTCGTGAACCCGAACGGCATCCTCTTCGGGGCTGGCGCGCAGGTCAACGTGGGCGGCCTCGTCGCCAGCACGGCCAACATCAGCACCGCCAACTTCATGGCCGGCGACTACCGCTTCGACCAACCCGGCAACCCCTCGGCCAAGGTCGAGAACCACGGCACCATCCGCGTGGCCGACGCCGGCATCGCCGCGCTGGTCGGACGCCAGGTCGCCAACAGCGGCTTCATCGTCGCCCGCCTCGGCAAGGTGGCACTGGCCGGCGGCGACACCTTCGTGCTTGACCTCGCCGGCGACCGCCTCGTCAACCTCATGCTGGGCCCGGCCGACCTCGAGAAGGTGGTCGACGCCAACGGCCTGCCGCTCACCGCGAGGGTCGACAACACCGGCAGCATCCGCGCCGAAGGCAGCCTCGTCCAACTCAGCGCGGCCACGGTGTCGAAGCTGCTGGACAACGTGATCAATGTGCAGGGGGATGTGCGGGCGACGTCGGTGGGGGCGCGGGATGGGGTCATCTCGCTCACGGGCGGAGGCTCGGCGGATGTGGTCGTGGGTGGGGTGGTGCAGGCGGGGAGGCGGGTGGAGGTGGATGGGAGGAACGTGACGCTTGCGGGCACAGCGCAGGTGGATCTGGGTGGGGGAGCGGACCTGAAGGTGTTGTCGTCGCGGAACACGAAGATCGAGGCAGAGCTCAACGCGCTGCGGGAAGGGCCTCCCTCGGTCAGCACCGTGGAAATTGATGCAGGCGGTGATCTCATCGTCAACCGCAACGTCGCACTGGCCGGCGGGGTGCTTGACTTGACTGCAGGTGGCCTTCTCCAAGCCATGCAGGGCGTGACGTTGCAGACAACGACGCAGTCGTTGACGTTGAGCGGTGGGACCGGGGTCGCCGTGGATCGAGTGCTCAGCGCGGGCGCCGTGTACATCCGAAGCAATTCGGGTGCCGTGACCGTGGCCTCGCCGATCGTCGCTCCTTCGAACGGGAGCGATGCCGCTCCGGTCGCCTCACTGCTGATCCGGGCAGGGACGAGCGCTAGCATCGCTGGGGTGCTGGCGACCGGCAAGATCGAGGTGCAGGGTGGCGGAGACTTGGCGCTGGGCGCGTCGTCGCTCGTAAGCCTGGACGGCGAGGTGATGGCGCGGGCAGGTGGCGCGTTGACGCTCAAGACAGTGTCGGCCAGCAAGGGCATCGACCTATCGTCGGGCTTGAGCCTGTCTGTGGCTGAGGTGCTTGGAAGCGGAATCGAGGGAAAAAGCGAGTTCATTCGCGCAAACGCCGGCGGCGATTTGCTGTTGGCCGGTGCGCGCGCCGGATCTTTGGGCATCGAGGTCGCAAGTCAGCATGGGAGTATCGTGTCGGGTAACCTGCTCGGAGACGGTGGCGTCAGTCTCGTGGCGAGCGAAGGGGCTGTTGGTACGGTAGGCAGACAGATCGGGATCCGGGCCGGTCCAGCTGCTCCAGTGTTCGTCGACGGGCGGGACGGAGTTTTTCTCTCATCGGTGCTAACGACCGGCCAAGTGACGCTGACCAGCTCCGGCGGGGAAATCGTCGCCGGGACCATCGCGGGTACGCCGGGACTGATCGGGACGGCCGATCCCAGCGCGAGCGTGAAAGTGCAGGCGGCCGGCGCGATTCAACTTGGAGGTGTGCGAGCGGGCCCTGGTGGAATTTCCGTTTCTGGCGCGGGAGGAAGCGGTGGGGCGGGAAGCTTCTCGCTTCTGCGTGGGTCGCTCATGAGCATGGGACCGATCTACATCGATTCGCGGGCCGACGTGACTCTCGCCGCTTCCGTTCAATCGGATGGCGACATCAAGGTCCGATCGCGGGAAGGAGGGGTGACGGTCGGCTCGGGCGGTGTGCATTCCTCGGGAAGAGGATCCCTCCAGCTCGATGCAGACGGCGACGTAACCTTGACGGGATCGTTGTCGATCGAAGGTGGGCGCATCGATGTGACTTCGGTCGATGGATCGGTGAGAGCGCATGTTTCTTCACCCGGTGAAGTCACCAAAGCATCTGACGCGTTTCTCGATGCAGGGTCCGATTCTGCTTCGTCCATCATCCGGGTTGCCACTCTCGGCCAGGGTGACGTTGTACTGGGGGGCATGAAGGCTGCTGCGGGCATCGAGGTGATGTCGGAGTCTGGTGATGTGCAACTTCTCTCTCCGCTTGGAGGTGATCGCACCGGCTATGGGTACCTCGCTTTGGGCTACGAAGATGGATTGCGACCTGAAGTCGGCTGGCTGAAGGTCAAGGCCCAGCACGGCTCTGTCGAACTCAATGGCCTGAACCTGGATGGACAGCGAGATCCTCATGCCGACGGGTTCGGACTCGATGTGTACGCCGACAGGTATCTCGTGAGCAACGCGAAGATCGCCGTCAACAAAGGCCATGTGCGTCTGGTCGGAGGGAAGCGGGATGGCGAAGGCGTTTTCCTTGGGGATGCTGTGTACTCTCGTGGATGGGATCATGGCGAGGTCAGCTGCGAAGGGGACGCTTGCCCCGTAAGGGCGCGGACGTCGGGTTACGAAAAGGTGGGGTACAGCATCCTCATCGAAGGCTCAGTACTAGGGCTATTCGATAACACGCCCGACGTGGCGAACGTACCCGGGCTCTACCGCGTGAAGTTGATGAACGGCACGACGGACAGCGTGCTTGTGAATGCGCGGGGATACCTCGTCGATCAGAACAATAGATACCTTGACGATCAGAACAACATCGTCCTCGCGCCAAGCAGGGTCGTGACATGCAGTGTTTCAGCAGGCTGCTCGATCGAGCCCGCACTTGCGTCTGCTGACGGTGCTGGGATGGACTCCGTCTTTGGCGAGGCTGTTCATCGGCAGATTGCGAAGATCGAAATCTCCAACAACGCTGCGAATTACACGGACTCCGATGCGTTGGTGGCTGCGACCGAACTCAAGGCGCTCCGGCCTGGGGATGCAGGCGGAATGTTGGTCCTCGATACCGCGCGAATTGACGGACTGAATCGACCGACGGGAGGTTCGGGACGCTTGGACGTGAAATCTCTGCAACCAGAGTTCATTCCACTGAGTGAGGTCAAGTCTCAGAACCGCGGCGCCGACGCGTCCATGGCTGCACCTGTTGTAAGCAACGAGGGAATTGCGTTGAAGCTCCTTGCCTTCGACTCGGCTCTGGATCGACCGACGGCGCTTTGGTCACAAGGATGGTGGCTCGGAGGTAGCCTCAACGTCGCGCAACAAACCGCGAGCACGCCGCCCAGCGAGCCCCCTGGCAGCGGGAAGAACTACATCCTGGTGGGCGAGGTCGAGATCAGCAACGTGAAGGACGGGGAGAAGCAGGCGGGCATCGGTGTGGTTGGTGTTCCATCTCGGGATGGCGCGTTTACTGTGACATTGACTGGCGGCGAGAATCAGCAAGTCTGGAGAGTTCGGGACGTGACGCAACCTGAGGACCAGTGGGAGCCCGTCGTGTTCGGGGCTGACGAGAAAGTGGTGTACCACTTCAAGCCTTCGACTTCTCCGTACTATGTGCAACTCGAGTCGATCGAGTATCCCGCAGGATATGCAAGCCAGGGAGTGATGGTGAGCAAGGCATTCTTTGCGGAAACTCCGCTTCAGAAGGATCACTTTCTTGCGTTGCTGATGCCGAGAGGGCGGAGTAGCAGCCTCATTCCAGGAAGTGCAGGGTTGGTGCGAGTTTCTGGACGCATCGAGGGCGAGAGTGGTGAAAGGATTCCCGTTCAGGGATCCGCCTCCGCCAACCTACCGCAGCAGGGAGCAAACCCACCGGAAGCTCCCTATGTCAATGCTCCTAAAACGCGTCAAGAATTCGACGGTGCGGTGGCCACGTATGAATCCGTTGGCGATAGGCCTGACGGAACGAAGGTGTATCAGGTCCAGGGATCAATGGTGCAAACCACCGGCGCCACGACCAGTGCCAGCACGAAAGGCACTCGCATGCTGGTGTTTGATGGGGTCTTGATGACGAACGAGTCTCGCCCTGTCGCGGACACCCTCAACGGAAGCTTTATGCCCGGCTCGATCGGAACTCTGATGGGGGCAAACAGCAGCACAACAGGCTTCGCCAGCGTTGTGACAGAGTCGTTTCGGCCGGTCGGGGCCGTCGTCCCGGTCTCTACCAACTCTTCCAGTTCGAGCGGCTTGGTCGGCGTGTCAGGTAGTGGGTTCAGCGCCGGCGCTGTTCCGGCCGGGAGTCTGCCGATGGATCCTGGGTTCATGTTCCAACCTGATCCGTTCATCCCTCCCGCCGACGCCAACCGTGCGGCCACTGACGCCCTCACTCTCCCGATAGGAAATGCGGCCGTCCTCAGCCAACTGCAGCAATCCGTCGAATGGGGCATGAGCCCCGCCTCCCAAGCCGACCTCGGCCGCTACGGCAGCGTCCCCGGCGCCGCGCGCAACGTGTTCCAGCGCAACTACCGCCTCGCTGCGACCGAGGACGGCGTGGCGTGTGTGCCGGGCACCATCTCGCCGGCGGGTGGGGGCACCAGCGACGACGGCAAGCCTTCGGCCCCGTCGGGTGGCGCGGTGCGGGTGTGTGCGCCCTGATCACCGTCGCGCGGGCCCTGGCCTGCGCGCTCGTCGCGGGCGGGGCCGTCGCGGCCGGCCCGTCGACGCTGCCCCAGGTCCGGGTGGTGCAGGACATGCACACCGCCGCCATCGACCAGGTGCGGACCGATGTGCGCTTCGAGCGGCTCGTCACCGTGTCGCGCGACAAGACGGTTCGGCTGTGGCGCCTCGCCGACCTGCAGCCGCTGCGGTCGGTGCCGCTGCCCGCCGAACCCGGCCCCGAGGGCACGCCGTATTCGGTGGCGATCTCGGCCGATGGCGCGTGGGTCTACGCCGCGGGCTACACGGGCCATGCGTGGCACCAGGCATCGCACGTGTACCGCATCGACGCCGCGGCGGGGCGCATCACGGGCACGCTGGGGCACTTCCCTGATGACGTGGTGACCGCGCTCGACCTCTCGCCCGATGGCCGCCGCCTCGCGGTGGGACTCGGCCGATCGGGGCTCGTGGTGATCGACAGCCGCAGCGGTGCGGTGCTGTGGAAGGACACTGCCTACGCAGGCGCCGTCTCGTTCGTGCACCACGCGCCGGACGGTCGCCTCGCGAGTGCGTCCGCGGACGGTTGCCTGCGCGTGCACGGCGTCGACGGCACGCTCGGCTACCGGCTGCAGTATCCGCCCCGGCCGCAGGAGGCCACGCAGTGCACGGGCGGCGACCTCGGCGGCGTGCGGTTCTCGCCCGACGGGCGGTGGCTCGCCCTCGGGCACAAGGGCCTGCCGGAGGTGCCGCTGTTCGATGGCCGCACGCTGGCACTCGTGCGGGTGCTGCGCGGCGACGACCCGCTGCAGCGGTCGTTGTGCTGCATCGCGTGGTCGCCCGACAGCCGCGCGCTGTTCGTCAACGGCAACCTCGACGGCGAAGACACCACGGCGCTCTACGCGGTGCGTGACCTGGCCGCGGGCCCTGTGCAGCGCCTGCGCGTGAACCGGCAGGCCTTCAGCAACATGCTGCCAATGCCGGACGGGACGATGGTGCTCGCCACGCCGGCCCCGTCACTCCTGCGCGTGAACGCCGAAGGCCGTGACGTCGCGCGCCCTGATGGCCGGCCGCTCGCGGCCGAACCCGACAACATCGACTTCCACCGCACGCGCGGCACGCCGTCGGCCCTGCGTGTGCGGGCCGACGGCGGGGCCGTGGCGTTCGAGGACCGTCCGGGCCACTGGCTGCGCCTCGATCCGCTCGGCCGCGCGGCCGACCGTGTGCTGGCCAAGTCCGACGGACCGCCGGAGGGCCTGCTGCCTGCGGTGCGCGACGGCCCGGTCGCCGTGTCCGCCGACACCGCGCTCTACGGCCACCGCCAGCCCGTTCGGGTGGGCGGTCGCGACGTCGTGTTGAGCGTGGGCGAGGGCGTGCGGAGCTGGTCGGTGCATCGCACGCGCCGCATCGCGGCGCTCGGCACGCAGTGGCGGCTGCTCCTGCTCGACGGCGACGCCCGGCCGCTGCCCGGCTGGGAGAGCCCGCCGTTCCTGCCAGCGCCGGCGTACCACACGGTGCTGAGTGGCGACGGCCGCTGGGTCGTCGTGGGACTGGGGGACGGCACGCTGCGCTGGTTCGACGTCGCGACGGGCCGGGAGCGCCTCGCCGCTTTCGTGCACGCCAACGCGCGCGACTGGATCGTGTGGCGGCCCGACGGCTACTACGCCTCGTCCCCCGAAGGGGACCGCTACCTGGGCTGGCTCGTGAACCGGGGCGAGGAGACCACCCCCGACCTGTGGCGCGCCGAACAATTCGAGCGGGAGTTCTACCGGCCCGACTTGCTGCGCGGCGCGATGCAGGCGGAGGCCGGCGCCGATGACCGCTTTGCCGCCACGCTGCGCGATCAGGCGCCGCCGCGTGTGCACATCGAGTCGATCGACACGGCGCCGGGCGGCGGCGCCACCGTGCGGTTCACCGCGGAGTCCACCGGCCGCCCGCTGCGCGAGGTGGGCGTGTACGTGGACAGCATCCCGGTGCTTCCCGCCGGCCAGCGCACCGTGACGGGGAAGGCGGATCGCATCACACGCACCGTGACGCTGCCGTGGAGGCCTCAGCCAGGCCGCGTTCGGGTGGAAGCCGAGACCGGGGTGGCGCTCGGCATCGACGAGACGTCGCCCCTGAGGCCCATGCCCGCCAGCGCCGTGGCACCGAGGCCCACGCTGTGGCTGGTGGCCGTGGGGGTGCACCGCTTCGACCGGCTGCCCGACGTGGTGCCGTTGCCCACCGCGACGAACGACGCGGTGGAACTGGCGAAGACGCTGTCCGGGCAGAAGGGGCGGGCGTTCGCCGACGTGCGGGCCTCGGTGCTGGTCGAGGGATCGCCGAATCCGCCCACGCGCGCGAACCTGCTCGCGAGCCTCGACGCACTGCAGGGCATGGCGCCCCACGACACGCTCGTCGTGTTCATCGCCTCGCACGGCGCGGCCGATGCCGCCGAGTACTACGTGATGGCGAAGGACAGCGATCCGGCCGACGTCGCGAGGTTGTCGAGCGCGCAGGCGGCCGGGGGACGGGTGTCGGGTGGGCCGCTGTCGTCGCTGCTGTCGGGGACCGAGTTGACGCTGGCGTTGCGGCGGCTGCCGGGGCGGCGCATCGTGATCCTGGACACCTGCCAGTCGGGCGCGGTCAACCAGAGCGATCCGCAGTCGCTGTTCAAGCGCAGCGCGGCGGCGCGAATCGCGGTGATGTCCGCGGCCCAGGGCGACGAAGCGTCATACGACTCACCCACCGAGCCTCACGGCGCGTTCACGGCAGCGCTGATTCGGGCACTTGCGTCACCCGATGCCAGCGCAGGGCCGACCACGCTGCGCATCGCGTTCGAGCGCGTGAAGCCCGAGGTGGCGCAGGTGGTGGCGCGGCTGCGCGAGACCCGCCGGGGTGCTGCGCGCGACCGCATCCGTCAGACGCCTACGCTGACTGGCCCCGCGGCCGTGGAGGCCGCCGTATTGGCCGCGCGTTGAGCCTGTCGACGTCTGCCGTTATGCTCTACGCACCTTCGTTCGGCGCTTGATCCCGTGAACTCCATCGAACCCGACAGCGCGGTCTACCGCACCCTGCTCGAATCCACGAACGCCATCCCGTGGAAGATCGACTGGGCCACGGCCACCTTCGCCTACATCGGCCCGCAGATCGAGCAGCTGCTCGGCTGGCGGCAGACGAGCTGGGGCACGGTGAACGACTGGGCCGAACGCATGCACCCGGAGGACCGGGACCGGGTCGTGAACCTCTGCGTGTCGCAGTCGCAGTCGGGCGTCGACCACGAGGCCGACTACCGGGCGCTCACGGCGAACGGCGACTACGTCTGGATCCGCGACGTGGTGCACGTGGTGCGCGACGCCGAGGGCAACGTCGAGTCCCTCATCGGCTTCATGTTCGACATCACCGAACGCAAGAAGACCGAGGAGGCGCTGCTCACGCTGCAGAAGGAACTGGAAGTGCTGTCGTTCCGCGACGGGCTCACCGGCGTCGCGAACCGCCGCAAGTTCGACAGCGTGTTCGACAACGAATGGAACGAGGCGCGGCGCAACGTGCAGCCGCTGTCGCTGATCATGTTCGACGTCGACCACTTCAAGCGCTACAACGACCACTACGGCCACATCGAAGGCGACGAATGCCTGAAGCGCGTGGCGCAGGCGCTGTCGTCCGTGGCCACGCGCCCGCGCGACTTCTTCGCCCGCTTCGGCGGCGAGGAGTTCGTGCTGCTGCTCCCCACCACCGACGAGGGCGCCGCGAAGGCCGTGGCCGAACGGTGCCGCCGGGCCGTGTTCAAGGCCCAGATCCCGCACGCCGACTCGCCGGTGGGCCAACTGCTCACGGTCAGCATGGGCGTGGGCACGGTGATCCCGTCGGCCACCGACGATCCGGTGCAGTTCGTCGAGTCGGTCGACCGGCGCCTGTTCCAGGCGAAGCGGGGCGGGCGCGACCGCATCGAGCTGGGCGCTGCCTGAACGCTGCGGTCATCCTGGCGAACGCCGGGATCCACCGCGTCCAACGCGCGCAGGTTTCACCGTGGGCCCCGGCGTTCGCCGGGGTGACACGCTGATCAGGATCGGGCCCTGAACTCCTCGACCGGCAACCCGCCCACCCCCCAGTTCTCCAGCGCCACCTCCTCGATCACGACGAACGTGGACGCGAGCGGTTTCCCCATCACGTCGAGCAGCAGCTGGCTCACCCCCTGGATCAGCGCACGCTTCTGCTCGGGCGTGGTGGCGCTCGCGCCAGGAGAGGTGCCTTCGCGGGTCACCTGGATGTTCACGTAGGGCATGTCGGGCTCCTTACCAGCGGCCGGCGTGCTGGCCGCCGTCGACGTTGAGGGATTCGCCGGTGACGAAGCCGGCGCGTTCGAGGTACAGCACGGCGTTGACGATGTCTTCGACGTCGCCCATGCGCCCCATCGGGTGCAGACCGTTCAGCACGGGGTGCGACGACGGCGGGTGCATCGGCGTGCGGATGATGCCGGGGGCCACCGCGTTCACGCGGATGCCGTCCTTCGCGTACTCGATCGCCAGACCGCGGGTCACCGCATCGAGCCCGCCCTTCGACAGCCCGGCCAGGCCCGACGGCATGCCCGCGATGGGCTGGTTCACGAGCGTGGTGGTGACCTGCACGATGTGGCCCTCGCGCTGGCGCAGCATCTGCGGCAGCACCAGCTGGGTGAGGTGGAAGAAGCCGGCGACGTTCACGCTCATCACGTTCTCGAAGTCCTCCACGGTGTATTCCGTGAAGGGCTTGCCGATGAAGATGCCGGCGTTGTTGACCAGCGTGTCGATGCGGCCGAAACGTTCCAGCGCCACGTGGACGATGCGTTGGGCCACCGTGCGGTCGCCGATGTGGCCGGGCACGGCGACGACGAGGTCGTCGTCGGAAGGCTGGATGGTGCGGGAGTTGGCGACGACGGCGTAGCCGAGGCCGCGGTAGGCCTCGACGAGGCCGGCGCCCATGCCTTGGGAGGCGCCGGTGACGATGGCCACCTTGCGGGGAGAACTCATGGATGCGGTTCCTGTTCGTTGAAGGGGGTCAGGCGGCCTGGCGCAGGCGCTTGATCAGCACGTCGGCGGCGGGTTCCGACGACGCGGGGTTCTGGCCGGTGATGAGCAGGCCGTCGCTCACGACGTGCGGATGCCAGTCGGCGGCCTGCGTGTAGACGCCGCCGTTGGCCTTGAGCGAGTCCTCCACGAGGAACGGCACGACCTTCGTCAGCTGCACGGCTTCTTCCTCGGTGTTGGTGAAGCCGGTGACCTGGCGGCCGGCCACCAGCGGGCGGCCGTCGGTGCCCTTCACGTGGCGCAGCGCACCCGGTGCATGGCACACCAGCGCGACGGGCTTGTTCGCCGCGACGAACGACTCGAGCAGCGCGATCGAGTGGCGGTCCTCGGCGAGGTCCCACATCGGGCCGTGGCCGCCCGGGTAGAAGACGGCGTCGTAGTCCTGCTGGCGCACGCTGTCGAGGCGCAGGGTGTTCGCGAGCTGGGCGCTTGCGGCGGTGTCGGCCTCGAAGCGGCGGGTGGCGTCGGTCTGGAAACCGGGTTCGTTGCTCTTCGGGTCGAGCGGCGGCTGGCCACCCTTGGGCGAAGCGAGGGTGATCTGCGCGCCGGCGTTCTTGAACGCGTAGTAGGGGGCGGCGAGCTCCTCGAGCCAGAACCCCGTGGGGTGGCCGGTGTCGCCGAGCTTGTCGTGGGAAGTGAGGACCATCAGGATCTTCATGGTGAGGCTCCGGTGAGGTGAGTTGGAGCCCACAGCGTAGGCCTCGGCCCCCCTGCGCGGAAGCCGCTATCCTGTCTCAATGGCTGATCAAAAACGCACAGCGGTGGACTGGGAGGACGTCCGCGTGTTCCTCGCCCTCGGCCGGCACGGCAGCCTGTCGGCCGCGGCGCGGGCGCTGTCGGTCACGCACGCCACCATCTCGCGCCGCATCCAGTCGCTGGAAGACAGCGTGGGCGAAAAGCTCGTGGAGCGCCGGCCCGAGGGCTACGTGCTCACGCCCGCGGGCACGCGTGCGCTGGTGGCGGCCGGCGACATGGAGGCCGCGGCGCTCACCTTCGGCCGCAACGGCGACGACGGCGCGCCGAAGGGCCTGGTGCGCATCAATGCATCGCCCGCGCTCGCGCTGGGTTTCCTGATCGCCCGCCTGGCCGAACTGCCGACCCGGCACCCCGGCCTCGACATCGACCTCGCAACCGACATGCGCTCGATCAGCCTCGACCGCCACCAGGCCGACATCGCGGTGCGCCTGGGCGCCCCGAAGGACGGCGACGTGATCGCCAAGCCGCTCGGCCTGATGGCCTCGGGCTTCTACGGCACGGCCGCGGTGTGCGGCGCCGTGGCAGGCGGCGCCGAGCCGGTGTTCGTGGGCTTCGACGAGGAAAACGCCGACATCCCCGATGCGGCGTGGCTCGTGCGCCACTTCCCCAGGGCCCGCGTCGCCTTCCGGGCCGGTCACCAGATGGCCCAGGCCACGGCCGCCCGCGCGGGCGCCGGGCTGGTGCTGCTGCCGCATTACATCGGTCGCCGGATGCCCGACCTCCAGCCGTTCGATCTGGGCCGTGTGCCCGAGCCGCGGGAGATCTGGATGCTGATCCGGCGGCAGGACCGGCGGGACGTGCCGATCCGCACGGTGGCGGAGTTCCTCGAACAGGTGTTCGCGGACGAGAAGGTGTTGTTCGGGGCGTGAGCCCGGGCTTCAGTCCGCCCGCTGCGCCTGCACGAAGTCCACGAACGCCCGCAGCGGGGCGGGCAGGTGCCGCCGTCCCGGGTAGTAGAGGAAGGGCCCGCTGAACGGCTTGGACCAGTCCGCGAGCAGCGGCTCCAGCGCACCGGTCGCGAAGTGGGGTGCGAGCCAGCCTTCGAACAGGTGGATGACGCCGCAGCCGGCGAGCGCCGCGTCGACCTTCAGGTCGACCCCCCCGCTCACGCGCACGACCAGCGGCCCTCCCGGGTCCACCGACACCTCCTCGCCGTCCCGTTCGAACTCCCAGGGCGGCATCGCACCACTCGGGAACCGCCCGCGCAGGCACGCGTGCTGCAGCAGGTCACGCGGGTGTTCGGGGCGGCCCCGGGCGGCGAGGTAGGCGGGCGCCGCGGCCGTCGCCATGCGCTGCGTGCGCGGGCCGATGGGGATGGCGACCATGTCCTGCTCGAGCCGCTCCTCGTAGCGGATGCCCGCGTCGCAGCCCGCGGCAAGGATGTCGACGAAGCTCTCCTCGACGGTCACGTCCAGGCGGATCTCGGGGTAGGCCGCCAGGAAGGCGGGCACGATGCCGGGCAGCACCAGGCGCGCGGCGCTGGCCGGGACGTTCAGCCGCAGCGTGCCGGCGGGACGGTCGCGGAAGCCGTTGACCACGTCGAGGGCGGCCTCGACCTCGCCCAGGGCGGGGCCGAGGCGGTCGAGCAGCCGGGCGCCGGCCTCGGTGGGCACGACGCTGCGGGTGCTCCGGTGCAGCAGGCGCACGCCCAGGCGGGCCTCGAGGCGGCGCATGGCCTCGCTCAGGCTGGACGCGCTGACACCGCCCAGGCGCGCCGCCTCCCGGAAACCGCCGGCGCGGGCCACGGCGACGAAGGTCGCGAGGTCGGCGAGTTGTTCGGACATCGAAGGCTCCAGTGTTCGGATTGGCGCACGACCTGTGCGCATTGAGGCGTCTTATCGTACGTCGACCGGCTGCCTACAGTGAGGCTTCCCTTCAAGGAGATCCCATGACCTCGATCGAACACGCCGGCACCTTCCGCCTCGGCTCCCGCAACGTGAAGCGCCTCGGCTACGGCGCGATGCAGCTCGCCGGCCCCGGCGTCTTCGGCCCGCCGAAGGACCGCGCCGCGGCCGTGGCCGTGCTGCGCGCCGCCGTGGACGCCGGCGTCGACCACATCGACACCAGCGACTTCTACGGCCCGCACGTCACGAACCAGATCATCCGCGAGGCCCTGCACCCGTACCGCGACGGCCTCGTCATCGTCACGAAGGTCGGCGCGAAGCGCGGGCCCGACGGCGCGTGGCTGCCGGCCTTCTCGCCGGCCGAACTGACGCAGGCGGTGCACGACAACCTCCGCCACCTCGGCCTGGACGTGCTCGACGTGGTGAACCTGCGCAGCATGTTCGGCATCCACGGCCCGGAGGAGGGGCCGCTGGAGGAACAGCTCACGGCACTGGCCGAGCTGCAGCGCCAGGGGCTCGTGCGCCACATCGGGCTGAGCAACGTGACGGCGCGGCAGGTGGCGGACGCGCGGCGCATCGCCCCGATCGCCTGCGTACAGAACCAGTACAACCTCGTGCACCGCGGCGATGACGCGCTGGTGTCGCAGCTGGCGGCCGAGGGCACCGCGTACGTGCCGTTCTTCCCGCTGGGCGGCTTCTCGCCGCTGCAGTCGAACGTGCTGTCGGAGGTGGCCGCGGGGCTCGGTGCCACGCCGATGCAGGTGGCGCTCGCGTGGCTGCTGCAGCGGTCGCCGAACCTGCTGTTGATCCCGGGCACGTCGTCCGTGGTCCACCTGAAAGAGAACCTGGCGGCGGGCGGGCTGACGCTGCCCGGAGAAGCGGTGTCGCGACTGGACGGGATCGCGACGGGTTCGGCGCCCCACTGAACAAGCCAGTGGGGCGGGGCCGTCCGGGGTCAGGCGACCTTCACCTCGATGCGCCGCGGTTGCGCATGCCGCGCCTTCGGGATCCGCAGCGTCAACACGCCCTGGGCGAGTTCGGCCGACACCTTCTCGGTGTCCAGTTCCTTGCTCAGCGTGAACACGCGGCGGTACCGCGCGAGGTTGACCTCGGTGTGGTGCGACCGCAGGCCGTCCGGCAGCGCGACGGCGGACTCCGCCTCGATGGTCAGCGTGTCGGACTCCACTTTCAGGTCGAGCTTGTCGCGGCTCACCCCGGGCAGGTCGGCGTACAGGGTGATGCCGTTGGCGTCCTCGATCACGTCGACCGGCGGGGTCAGCGCCGCCTCGGCGTAGCGGGAGCGGTCGTTCGACGCGACGTCGCTGCGCGTCGTCTGGACATCTCGGCTCATGGCTCGTTCTCCTTTCTGTCGTGCGAAGAGTTTCATTGGATGGCGATGCGGCGGGGCTGGGCCGACGCGCGGCGCTGCACGGTGATGTGGAGCACCCCGTCATGCAGGCGGGCGTCGACGCGTTCGGGGTCGGCGTCGTCGGGCAGCGTGACCACGCGGCGGAAGCGGCCCGAGAACCGCTCGTGGATGTGCACGGCGGTCTTCTCGTCGGCTGCGGGCAGCGCGGGCTTGCGCTCACCGGCGATGGTCAGCACGCCGCGCTCGAGGTTCACCTCGAGCGATGCGGGATCGACGCCGGGCGCGTACGCGTAGACCTCGAGGGTCTGCGGCGTGCCGCCCACGTTCAGGGCGGGGTAGCCGTCGCGGGCGAAACCGCGGATGGTGGGGGACAGATCGAACGCCTGCTGCATTTCGCGTTGCAGGCGATCCATCTCGGCGAACATGTCGCGCGGGAACAGGGATCGGTACATGGCGAACACCTCCATTCAAGTGGTACGAACGGCGCGCCGGAGGCGGCTCCGGCGCTTCCGGTTGCAGAAATAGGGAAGGGCGCCGGGGATTTCAAGAGGGGGGCGAACAGGATTTTTTCGCGCTCCGTATGCTGCGGTTCGGCACCACGGACGACGCAGCACCATGACCCGCTACGGCAACCTCAGCGGCGACTCCGGAGTCACCGCTTACGAATTGGCCCCGGGCCGCATCACGGTGCAGTTCCAGGATGGCTGGAAGTACGAGTACACCGCCCGCAGCACCGGGGGCAAGGAGGTCGCGACGATGCACCGACTGGCCCGCGCCGGCGCCGGGCTGAGCACGTTCATCTCCACCACGGTGCGGGAACGCTACGCCCGCAAGTTCCGGTAGGCCGTGCTTCGAGAAATCGGTCACGGGTTCGGACCGGGCTCGACGAACGGTGAGGGACGGAGAGGGACCCCGCGGCTCATACTTCGACCGCCTTCCGTCCCCTGACCGCCGATGACTTCCCGCACCCCCCACCTCGACCTCGCCGTGACCTGGGCCGACGAGGAACTCCAGGAGCTGCAGGTCTCCGCCGCCAGCGAGCGGTTCTCGGGCGAGGTCAGCCTGTACGCGAGCCCCGACGAACTGCGCGACGTCGCCGACCGCCTGCGCAACTTCCTGAACGGCCGCAGCGAGCGCCGCGACTTCCTGCTGGGGCAGGAGGATTTCGCCGGGTTCGGCACCCTGCGGCTCGACCTGTACCGCAAGCTGTTCGCCGAGACCGCGACGCTCGAGGTGACGCTGCGCGCCAACCCGAGCGAGCGGCAGGCGCATGCGGAGACCTGCCTGCTCCGCCTGTCGCCCACCGTGGCCGACGTGGAGCGGTTCGAGACCGAACTGCGGCGCATCGCGCAGCGGCTCGGCACACGGGCACGGCTCGGCGCGTAGTCCGCGCCCGAGCCTGAAAGCGGCAAGCCGGGCGCTGCCGCCAACACCCTCATACAACTGTTAACGATGACTGCGGGGAATCCCCAGTCCCGGCCTCTGGTGTCAAAGTGGAATCGGTTCCATGATCCCGCACCCGAATCGCAAACGATCCGGGACCCCCAGGGAAATCCGCGCGGAACGAGTGACCTCGTCTGCAGCGGATGCGTGCGCGCCTCACGATGGCGCGCGGTTCTAAGGCGCCCGTCAGTGGCGATGCACCAGAGGACTCACAGATGGATCGAACCTTCCAGAGTTTCGGCTCGCCCCGACGGGCCACCACCAGCGCCCGATGGCGCACGGGACTGCTGCTCGCCGGCTGCCTCGCGTTGCCGGCCTTCGCGGCGGACTACACCGACGGCGTCGCCGTCTCCGGCAACACCGCCACCTTGTGGTTCAAGTCGACGGTGAACACGACGTGGGTGGATGCCCACTACACCGTGAACGGCGGCGGGCAGACGAACGTGCGCATGGGCTATTCATCGGCCAACGCGCGCTACGAGCAGCCCATCACCGCGACCACGGGCAACGTCATCGCCTACTCGTTCACCTACAACAACGGCAACCCCGCGTACGACACGCCGGTGAAGTCGTACACCGTCGGTGGCACCACGCCCGAGAACCCCACGGGCATCGCGTGCTTCTACGAACACACCAACTACACGGGCGCCTCGTTCTGCGCCGACGCCGACAGCACCTACGTGGGCGCCGCATGGAATGACCGCATCTCTTCCGTCAAGGTGCGCGCGGGCTACAGCGTGACGCTGTACGACAATGCGAACCACGGCGGGCAGTCCACGAAGCTGACGGGCGACACCGCGTCGCTCGTGCCGCTCGCGTTCAACGACATCGCGTCCTCGTTCAAGGTGACCCAGAACAACGGCCCCACGCTGCCCACGTCCGACACCCCGGACTTCGGCGCGAACGTCTCGGTGTTCGACCCGTCGACGCCCATCGCCACCATCCAGGGCAAGCTCGACGCCGCGTTCAACGCCCAGCTGCGCAGCCCCACGGCGCAGTTCGGTCCGCAGCGCTACGCGTTCCTGTTCAAGCCGGGCCGCTACAACGGCGTGTGGGCCAACCTCGGCTTCTACACGTCCATCGTGGGCCTGGGCCAGAACCCGGACGACGTGACGCTGCAGGGCGCCATCAACGTCGACAGCGGCTGGAACTACGGCGACCTCGGCAACGCGACGCAGAACTTCTGGCGCAGCGCCGAGAACGTTGCGCTCGTGCCGCAAGGGGGCACGAACCGCTGGGCCGTGTCGCAGGCCGCGCCCATGCGCCGGCTGCACATCATCGGCAACCTGCACCTCGGTCCGTCCAACCAGGACAACGGCCAGGGCTACTCGAGCGGCGGTTACCTCGCCGACAGCAAGGTGGACGGCTCGATCTCGTCCGGCTCGCAGCAGCAGTGGTACACGCGTGACAGCCACATCGGCGTCTGGTACGACGGCGTGTGGAACATGGTGTTCTCGGGTGTGGCCGGCGCACCGCCGAACGCGTTCCCGACCCCGCCGCACACCACGCTCGCCACCACGCCGGTGTCGCGCGAGAAGCCGTACCCGTACGTCGACTCGGCCGGCAAGTACCGCGTGTTCGTCCCGTCCCTGCGCCGCAACGCGTCGGGCGCCAGCTGGGTCAACGGCAGCACGCCGGGCACGTCGATCCCGATGAGCCAGTTCTACGTGGCCCGTCCGAGCGACTCCACCGCCACGCTGAACGCCGCGCTGTCGCAGGGCCTGCACCTGTTCCTGACCCCGGGGACCTACACGCTCACCGAAACGCTGCGCGTGACCCGCGCCGACACCATCGTGCTCGGCATCGGCTTCCCGACGCTCGTGCCGGCGAACGGCGTCGACGCGATGACGGTGGCCGACGTGGACGGCGTGAAGATCGCCGGCGTGCTGTTCGACGCGGGCACGGTCAACAGCCAGGCGCTGCTGACGGTGGGCCCCGCGGGTTCGTCGGCCAGCCACGCCGCGAACCCGACGACCATCCAGGACGTGTACTTCCGCATCGGCGGTGCCGTCGCGGGCAAGGCGACGAACAGCCTGGTCGTCAACAGCCACGACACGATCATCGACCACATCTGGGCCTGGCGCGCCGACCACGGCAGTTCGCCCACCGGCTGGACGGTGAACCCGGCCGACACGGGCCTGATCGTCAACGGCAACAACGTGCTGGCCACGGGCCTCTTCGTCGAGCACTACGAGAAGTACCAGGTGATCTGGAACGGCCAGAACGGCAAGACGATCTTCTTCCAGAGCGAGATGCCGTACGACCCGCCCACGCAGGCCGCATGGCGCAGCGGTGCCCTCGGCTACGCCGCGTACAAGGTGGCCGACTCCGTGACCTCGCACGAACTGTGGGGCGGCGGTGCGTACTGCTACTTCAACGTGAACCCGTCGATCCATGCGGACCGTGGCTTCGAGGTGCCGGTGACGCCGGGCGTGAAGCTGCACAGCGTGTTCACGGTGTCGCTCGGCGGGGTGGGGGTCATCGACCACGTCGTCAACAACACGGGCGGGCCGGCGCAAGGGGTGTCGACCGTTCCGGTGAACATCGTCAACTTCCCCTGACGATGGTCGGAGTGCCCCGGCGGGAGCCGGGGTGACCGTGGTTTGTGTGTCATCCCGGCGAACGCCCACTGCTGTCCGGAATAAATCGAAGCGGGACGCCGTAAGTTGTTGCGGGGCTTGGCTGTTTGGGATAAATCCCAGAGCGCCAACTCAAAACAACCAAGGAAGCCCCGCAACATGTTCAGCATAAGCGAGATGCAGCGGCTGATGCAGCCGCTGCCCCGAGATCAGTTCCAGACGCTCGTGGAGCGACACCAAACTGATCGTCACAGCAAGGGCTTCCGGTCGTGGCACCAACTGCTGGTGATGCTGTCGGCGCAGTGGAGTGGTAGCACGGGGCTGCGCCAAGCTGTGGAGCACTTCAACACGCACAAGAACACGCACTACCACCTGGGCGTGGGGCCTCGTGAAGTGAAGAGATCCACCCTGGCCGAGGCGAACGCCAAGCGCTCGCCACAGCTGTTCGCCGATGTGGCCAAGCTGCTGATGAACAAGGTCGAGGGACGGGCTGCCAGGAAGTGCCGCGGGCTGCTGTTCCTGCTGGATTCGACGTCCATCACCCTGAAGGGTCGAGAGTTCGATCGTTGGACGCTGAGCAACCGGACCCAGCACACCCAAGGCGTGAAGCTGCATCTGATGCTCGAGGAGAGCCGCTCGGCCCCCGTGTGGCACAGCGTCACGGCGGCGAATGTCAACGACTGCAGCGAAGGGATGAAGGCGCCGATTCAGCAGCGGGCGACCTACGTGTTCGACAAGGGCTACTGCGACTACAACTGGTGGCACAGCATCAACGAACGCAAGGCATTGTTCGTCACTCGGTTCAAGAGCAATGCCGCAGTGATCGTCGACAAAGACCGGGCGATCCCGAAGAAGGCTCGCGGAGAGATTGTTTGCGATCAGCAGGTAAGGTTCAAGAACCTGCGTCCCCGAGGCGGGAAGGTCAACAACTATGACAAACCGCTGCGGCGCATCGAGGTGGCTAGAGAGGGCAAGTCCGCGTTGGTGCTGGCGACGAACGACATGAAGTCACCGGCGGCTGCGATCGCCCAGATGTACCGGGATCGCTGGCAGATCGAGCTGTTCTTCAAGTGGATCAAGCAGCACCTGAACGTGAAGCGGTTCTTCGGGCGCAGCGAGGGGGCGGTGCAAACGCAGATCCTCATCGCTCTGATCGCGTACCTGCTCCTGGTACTTCACAAACAAGCCTCAGGCACGACGAAGACGCTGTGGGAACTGTTGCGCGAGGCCGGCGCGGCGCTGTACCTGCGCCGCGACAACCAGAACGAGCTCTACAGGAGACGGAAGGAGCGCGCCGAGGCGTTCGCCGCCCTCCAACCATCGCTGTTCACATGAAGAATTTATTCCGGACAGCAGTGGGCGAACGCCGGGATCCACCGTCCCTCAGAAGCGCATCACCCCTCGCACCGTCCCGCGGCCAGCGAGGTTCCGATGCGGTCGGCCAGCCGGCCGACCGCCTTGCGGTGAGCCCCCGCGAGCGCGAGCGGGTCACCGCTCGCGTCTTCCCTCAGCGACACCGCGCATGCGAACCCCGCACCCCCCGACGGCGGCACGGCGGTCCAGCCCGCCTCGAGCCAGGCCCCCTGGCCCGCGAGGGTGTCGAGGCGCGTGACGTCGACCCGCACGCGCCACGCGGCGGGGGCTGGTGGCGCCGCGGTGCGCACGTCTCCTGTGGCCTGCCGTTCGCGCAGGCCGGCCAGCAGCGCCGCGCGCAGCTCGTCGCGCAGCGGGGCCACCCAGCGTTCCTGTTCCAGCACGCGCAGGCTGCCGTCGGGCAGGCGCACCACCCACTGGGGCTGGTCCACCGCCGGTGGCACCGCCACCGGGCCGAGGTCGACGAGGCGCTGCGGCGCGACCGCGGCGGAGTCGGCCGCCAGGGCCGACTGCAGGCTGTGGAAGCGCGTGGGCGGGTCGGACGCACACGCGGCGAGTCCGGCGGCGACGGCGATCACGAGGGGCGGCAGCAGGCGCATGGTGGCGTTCATCGGGAGGGGATCTTCGCGTCGTCCGGCTTGCCGCGCAGCAGCGATTCCGGATGGCGCTCGAGGTAGTCGGTCAGGGTGCGCAGCGACTGGGCCGCGCGCTGCAGGTCCTGCATCGTCTGCTCGGCGTTTCGCTGCAGCGGCGCGTCGGGCGAGAGCACGTGGCGGTCGATGTTGCCGAGCGTGGTCTGCGCGGAGCCCATGGTCTTCTGCACCTCGGCGAGTGTCTTGCGCACCTCGGCCAGCGCGGCCTGGGCCTCGGGGCTCAGCTGGTCGATGGCCTTGTTGGCGCTCTGCAGCGTCCCGTTGAGGTTGCGGCCGATCTCGTCGAACGGCACCTTGTTGATCTTGTCGACGATGGCGGCGATCTGCGGCTGCAGCTCGCTCAGCGTGCCCGGCACGGTGGGGATCGACGGCACTTCGCCCTTGGTGTCGAACACCACGCGCTTCGTGTGCGGCATGAAGTCGAGGGCGATGTACATCTGCCCCGTGATCAGGTTGCCGCTGCGGGCCTGCGCGCGCACGCCGTGATCCACGAGGCCCTTGAGCAGCACCACGTCGCGCCGGGCCGGGTCGGTGCCGGGCGGCGTGAGGGAGTCGCGCGCGGCGCCCAGGCGCAGCGGGTAGATGTCGGCCGTGACCTCGATGGGGAAGCGGTGCGACTGGCGGTCGAAGTCGAGGTCGATCGAGCGCACGGTGCCGATCTCGATGCCGAGGAAGTCGATGGGCGCGCCCACCGACAGGCCGCGCACCGACTGCTCGAACACCATGCGCACGCGCAGCGGCGCACCGTCGGGCGGGGCCATGGCGGCCTTGCGGTCGGGGTACAGCGCGAAGATGTGGCCGTCGGCGGCGGGTGGCAGCGTGGTGGTGCCCGCCGGGCGTTCGAAGGCGAGCCCGCCGGAGATGACCGACGCGAGCGTCTGGGTGTTGAGCGTGAGGCCGCTCGCGTTGACGGACAGGTCGACGCCACTCGCGTTCCAGAAGCGGGTCTGCGGGTTGATCAGCTTGTCGTAAGGGGCCTCGACGAAGATCTGCACCGCGATGTCGTCGGCCTCGGGGTCGAGCTTGTAGCCCACCACGCGGCCCACCTGCGTGCGGCGGTAGTAGATGGGCGAGCCCACGTCGAGCGAGCCGAGGTCGCCGGTGCGCAGCGCGAAACCGCGGCCCGGTTCACCGCGCAGCAGGTACGGCGGGCCGGGCAGGCCCTTGAACGAGCTCTGGCTTTCGCTGGACACACCCGCATCCACGCCGATGTATGCGCCCGACAGCAGCGTGTCGAGACCGCTCACGCCGCCGATGTCGATGCGGGGCTTGACGACCCAGAAGCGGGTGTCTTCGACGGCCAGGGACGCGGCGGAGCGCGCGAGGCGGACGACGGCGGTCACGCTTTGCCGATCGTCGCTGAGCGAGACGCTTTCGACGCGGCCCACCACCACCTCCTTGAAGCGCACGTCCGTCTGGCCCGGCTTCAGGCCTTCGGCGCTGGCGAAGTCGATGGTGACCGTGGGGCCGGTGGCGAGGATGCTGCGCACGAGCAGCGAGACACCGACCAGCAGCGCCACGATGGGCACGAGCCACACCACCGACGGCCCGCGCCAGCGGCGGGTCACCGGTTCCGGTGCCGCGGCGGGCTGGGGGGCGGGCACGGGCGGCGCGCTCGGATCGTCGGACTCACTCATGGGGCGGCGGGGAGGCGTTGGGTTGGGAGGGATTGTCTTCGGGATCGGGCCACAGCAATCGAGGGTCGAAACTGGAGACGCCGAGGATGGTCAGCACCACCACCGCGCCGAACGCGACGAGCCCCGGTTCGGGCTCGACCCCGGCGAGGGGACCGAAGTGGATCATGCCCACGAGCAGCACGACCACGAACACGTCGAGCATGGACCAGTGGCCCACCGCCTCGATGCCGCGCCACAGCGCCGTGCGCTCGCGCGAGCACCAGGTGCTGTTCCTCCCGGCGCTGAGCAGCAGCAGCACGAGCGAGGCGATCTTGACGATGGGCACCGCGACGCTCGCGACGAACACGATCACCGCGAGCCCCCAGTCGCGGTTCATCCACAGCTCGTGAATACCGCCGAGGATGGTGTGGTCCACCGCACCCTGGAGGCTGATGGTGGTCATCACCGGCAGCAGGTTCGCGGGCAGGTACAGCACGATGGCTGCCCACGTGTACGCCCACGCGCGTTCGAGGCTGCGCGGGTTGCGGTGGTGCAGGTGGGTGCCGCAGCGCGGGCAGGCGAGCGGCGCGTCGGGTGCGGCATGGCCCTGCCGTTCGGACACCCGGCCGCACGTGTGGCAGCTGTAGAGGCCCAGCTGGCGGCCGGTCTGGATCGGCTCGTCCATCACCCGGCCCCCAGTCGGCTGCCGAGCTTCCAGATCGAATGGAGGCCGGCGGCGGTGGTGGAGGTCAGCAGCAGCGTGAGCGCCGCGTACGCGAAGAGGCCCATGCCCGGCACCAGGTCGGCGATGCCGGCGCTGCGCACGATGGAGACGAGCGCGCTCAGCAGGAACACCTCCACCATGCTCCAGTACGTGGCGAAGCGCAGCGCGCGCATCGCGAAGCGGAAGCCGGGCGGCACGCGGCCGCGGATCAGGGAGCCCAGCACGTAGAGCCGCAGCAGCACCAGCATCGCGGGGAACACGATGGCCGTCACGCACGCGAGCACCGCGGTGATGGGTTCGCCGGCCTGCGTGGTGAGCCAGATGGCGTGCGGCATCGTCACGGTCTTGTGGATGCCCTGCAGGTCGAGCGTGACGAGCGGCGCGAAGTTGCCGATCAGCAGGAACACCAGCGCCGCCAGCGCGAAGGCGAGCTGGCCCGCGGGCGTGACGACGTGGCCGCGGCCGAGCAGCGCGCCGCAGCGCCGGCAGCGCGCCACCATGCCGCGGCTCAGCCGGATGCGCTTGTGCACGGCATCGCACTCGTCGCACACGACCAGCCCGGGATGGCCCACCAGCACCGGCGCACGGACGGTGTCGGAGGGGACGGGCTGGGTCGGCAGGGGGGCGGGGCCGTCGGTCGAAAGTGGCTGCATGCGGTGCGTAGCATGCCAGAGAGTCCGCACACCCTTCGTTACCACGGATTCCAGCGGCGGGTGTGGCGTGGTTCACGGGTGAGAGGGAAGGCCCGGGCCGTGCGGTGTGGCGCGGCTGTCACAATGCGGCCCGCTGAACCAGGGAACAACAACAGGACAACCCGGGGAGACGAAGTGCTTCGCTTCGCCAGATCGCGTGGGACCACGGTGGCCGTGTGCGCCGTGTTGTTGATGGCTGCGATAGGCGCCGAGGCGTCGCGGTGGGGCCGGGAACCGGCCCCGGCCGCACCGACCCCGTCCGCCGTGCGTGCGCTCGGCCTGGAGCAGGTGGTGCTGACCCCCCGCTCCGCGTCCCGCATCGAGATGCCCCGTGGCGTGCCCGCCGCCCATGCGAGCGCGCTGGCCGCGCTGCCCGGCGACGACCTGCTCGCCTTCTGGTGGGCCGGCGAACGGGAAAGCGGCGCCGACGTGAAGGTCTACGTGGCCCGCTGGGACGACGGCCGCTGGAGCGCGCCGCGCCCCGTCGTCGACCGCGACACCCTGGGCGACGCCCTCGGCTTCGCCGTGCGCCGCATCGGCAACCCGTCCGCCTGGGTCGCGCCCGACGGCCGCGTGCACCTCTATGTCGTGGCCACGGGCCTCGGTGGCTGGGCCGCCTCGCGCATCGTGCACCTCGTGTCGGCCGACGAAGGCCGTTCGTTCGACGTGCAGCGCGTGTTGCCGATGTCGCCCCTCTTCAACACGAGCGCACTCGTGCGCACGTCGCCGGTCGGTGCCGCCGACGGCGGGTGGCTGCTGCCGGCCTATTTCGAGCTGGGCAACAAGTACCCGATGCTGGTGTCGTTCGACGAGGACGGCGACCCGCGTTGGATCACGCGCATCGGCTCGCTCACCACGGCGCTGCAGCCGGCCCTCGTCACCGTGTCGGGCCGGGAAATGCGGGCCCTGATGCGCGACCACGGCGGCGAGCGCCGCCTGCAGCAGGCGGTCAGCCGCGACGGGGGCGAACACTGGGAGGACCTGCCGGCGTCGGGCCTCGCGAACCACGACAGCTCGGTGGCCGCGCTGCGGCTGCGCGACGGCGGCTTCGTGATGCTGCACAACGAGCAGGTGGACACCGCCGCCTCGCCGCGGCAGTGGCTGCGCCTGTCGGTCTCGGGCGACGCGGCCAGCTGGTCGCCCGGCGTCGACGTGCTCAAGGGCCTGCCGGGCGACGAGTTCTCGTATCCGAGCGTGCAGCAGGTCGGCCGCGAACTCCACGTGACCTACACCTTCCAGCGCCAGGCGATCGCGCACCACGTCTACGACATCTCCTACGCGAGGACCGCGCGGTGAACCTTCCCCACCTCCTGTGGCAGAACGCCTACGGGCGCCTCGGCTGGACCGTCGTGCTCGCCGCCGTCGTGCTCGCCGTGATGGCCCTGCGGCAGCCGCCGTCGCGCCGCGCGGTGCTGGCCGCACTCGGCACCTTCGCCGTGCTGATGAGCCTGCCGGGGCCGTGGTCGCCCGCGCACTGGATCGGCCTGGCCTTCCAGCGGCCGAGCGCGCTCGGGATCGCCCTGTGCGTGCTGTCGATCGAGGCGCGGTGGTCGGGCCGCACGGACCGCCCCACGATGCCCGCCGCGCTCGCCGCGGCCCTCGCGTTCGCGGGCGCGCTGCTGTACCTCGATGCCAGCGGATGGATCGCCCGCGGCGTGTACCCGAGCGGGTTCGGCCCGGTGGGTGCCCCGGTCGCGGGTCTGCTGATCGGCGTGGGCGCCGCGGCCGCCCTCGCGATGGGGCGCGGCACGGCCCACGCCCTGGCCCTGCTGGCCGCGGTGCTGGCCTTCGCGCTGTGCCGCCTGCCCACGGGCAACCTGTGGGACGCGCTGATCGACCCGTTCCTGTGGGTGTGGGCCGTGGTGGTGCTGGTGCGCCGGGTGCCGCGTCCGCGGCGCCGTCGCCGGCACCTGCCGGTCGCCACCGCCGAACCGGCGACCGTGCTCTGATGCGCGCGCTGCGACCCGGGCTGCGCCTGGCCCTGGCGATGGCCGCGGTGCTGTGGGCGGCCGGCACGCTGGCGCGCCTGGCCTTCGCGTTCGCCTTCGCTCCCGCCGCCACGACCGCCTCCGGGCTGCTCGAAGCCCTCGTGCTCGGGGCGCGCTACGACCTGCGCATCGCCCTGCTGTCGGTGCTGCCGCTGTGGGGGCTGACGCTGCTGCCGTGGGTGAGCCGGCGGATGCGGCCGCCGCGGGGCGAGGTGACGTGGCGGGTGCTGTGGCTCGTGGCCTGCTTCGTGTGGTTGCTCGCGGGCGTGTTCGACGCGGGCCACTTCGCCTACCTCGGCCAGCGGCTGTCCGGGATGCTGCTGTCCCTCGCTGCCGACCCGCGCGAAGGGGCGGGCATGGTGTGGCAGTCGTACCCGGTGGTGTGGATCACCGTGGGCGTGGCCGTGGCCTTGCTGATGTTCGATGCCGTCTTCCGGGTGCTGTGGTCGCGTGCCGCAGCACCCGCCCGCGCACCTCGGGCCCGCTGGCCGGCCGTGGGGGGCGAGGTGCTGGTCGTGCTGCTCGCGCTGCTGGCGGTGCACGGGCGCTTCTCGCAGTACCCGCTGCGCTGGAGCGATGCCGTCGAACTGTCGGACCCGTTCGGGCGGCAGCTCGCGCTGAACCCGCTGCAGAACCTCGCCGACACCTGGGCCTTCCGCGCGCAGCACCTCGACGAGGCCGGCATGCGGGCCCACGCCGACACCATCCGCCGCTTCGTGGGCTTGCCGCCGCTCGCGGCCAGCGAGCCCGTGTCCTTCCTGCGCACGGTGCCGCCGAAGGGCGGGCCGGTGCCGAACGTCGTGGTGGTGCTGCTCGAATCGTTCGCGGGCCACAAGGTGGGCGCGCTCGGCAGCCCGGCCGGGGCGACGCCGTCGTTCGACGCACTCGCGGCCGAGGGGCTGCTGTTCACGCGGATGATGAGCGCCCATGGCCACACGGCGCGGGGCGTGTTCGCCACGCTCACGGGGATCCCGGACGTGTCGCTGCAGTCCACCGCGTCGCGCAACCCGGCCGCCACGCGGCAGCAGGTCATCGCGAACGAATTCAAGGACCACGACAAGTTCTACTTCATCGGCGGCAGCACCTCGTGGGCAAACGTGCGCGGGCTGCTGACCGCCAGCATCGACGGGCTCGAGATCCACGAGCAGGGCCGTCTGACCTCGCCTTCCGAGGACGTGTGGGGCGTGTCCGACCGCAACCTGCTGCGCGAGGCGAACGCGCTGTTCCGCACGCGGAAGAAGCCGTTCTTCGCGGTGGTGCAGACGAGCGGCAACCACCGGCCGTACACCATCCCCGCGGCCGACCGCGCCGAGTTCAAGCCGGCGCCGCGTTCGGCCGAGGAACTGAAGGCGCAGGGCTTCATCTCGGTGGAGGAGTACGAGGCCTTCGCATACCTCGACTGGTGCATCGGCCGCTTCATGGCCGAGGCCCGCAAGGAACCGTACTTCGCGAACACGATCTTCGCGTTCATCGGTGACCACGGGATCATCGGCCCCACCGGCCCGCACCTGCCGAAGTCGTGGCACGACCTCGCGATCACGCAGGGCCACACGCCGTTCCTCGTGGTGGCGCCGGGCCGCGTGGCGCCACGGCGCATCGACCACTGGGCGCAGCAGGTGGACGTGATGCCCACCCTCGCGTCGCTCGCCGGCATCGGCTACCGCAACACCACGCTGGGCCGCGACCTGCTCGACCCGGCGTTCGACACGTCACGGGTGGCCTTCACGTTCCAGTTCGGCGGGCCGGGGCAGGCCGGGGTGCTGGTGGGGGACCGCTTCCTCGTGGACCGGCCGCCGCTGGCCGTGTTCGACATCCAGTCGGCGGAGCCGTCGGTGGACCGCGTGGCGTCGTCAGACGAGGAGACGGTGCGGCGGGTGCGGGAGTGGGGGAGCTTCCCGCGGGCCTATGCGAATGCGGCCTTGTACCTGCAGACGCACAACCGGCGGCTGGACGGGCGCTGAAACAACGTCATGCCGGCGAACGCCGGGACCCACTGGGGCCGGGACGCGCTGCAGGGCAGTGGGCCCCGGCGTTCGCCGGGGTGACACGCGAGGGGAGGTCAGTCCTTGGCGGCCGCGATCTGCCGCAACGCCCGCTCGAACACCTCGGCCGGCTGCCCACCCTGGATCAGGTGCCGGTCGTCGATGATCACCGCCGGCACCGCGTGGATGCCCTGCTGCTGGTAGAAGCGCTCCTGCTGGCGCACCTCGTCGGCGAACTCGCCGCTGTCCAGCACCTGCTGCGCCCGGGCCGCATCCAGGCCCACCTCGCCGGCCACGCGCACGAGCAGCGCGGTGTCGCTCGGGTCCTGGCCGTCGGTGAAGTAGGCCTTGAAGAGCGCCTGCTTCAGTTCGTGCTGGCGGCCTTCGCCCTCGGCCCAGTGCAGCAGGCGGTGGGCATCGAAGGTGTTGTAGATGCGGCGGCGCGCGCCCATGCTGAACGTGAACCCGACGGACTCGCCCCGGGCGCGGATGTTCTCGCTGTTCTGCGCGAGCTGTTCCGGCGACAGGCCGTACTTCTCGCCCAGGTGTTCGGCGATGTCCTGACCCTCGGGGCCCATGTTCGGGTTCAGCTCGAACGGCTGGAAGTGCAGGTCGACCTTCAGGTCGGGCTCGATGCGTTCGAGGGCGGTTTCGAGGTTGCGCAGCCCGATGGCGCACCAGGGGCAGGAGACGTCGGAGACGAAATCGATCTTCATGGGGACGGATGATCTCGCGGTCCGCCCCCCTCCGTCATGCGTGGGGCTATTTCGGTAGGGCGTAGGCGATCACGTGGTCGCCCGCCTTGGTGCCGAGCGATCCATGCCCGCCGGCGATCACCAGCAGGTACTGCCGGCCGTCCTCGCCCTGGTAGGTCATGGGCGTGGCCTGGCCGCCGGCGGGCAGGCGGTGTTCCCACAGCTGGCGGCCGGACGTCACGTCGTACGCCCGCACGTAGTCGTCGATGGTGCCGGTCAGGAACGCCACGCCGCCCGCGGTGACGATGGGGCCGCCGATGTTCGGCACCCCCATGCGGAACGGCAGCGGCAGCGGCGTGATGTCGCGCACCGTGCCGTTGCGGTGGCGCCAGGCGATGCGGCCCGTGGTGAGGTCGGCTCCGGCGACGTAACCCCACGGCGGCGCCTGGCACGGGATGCCCAGGGGCGACGTGAACGGGTGCAGCTTCACCGCGAACGGCGCGCCGAAGTTCTCGTTGAGCTTCGGCAGCATGCCGTGGGGCGCCTCCTTGCCCTGGACGTAGGTGGTGGTGGCATCGGTCCGCGGGATCAGCGTCGAGACGAAGGCGAGGTAGGTGGGCGTGGTGAACGCCACCTGGCGCACCGGGTCGACCGCAATGCCGCCCCAGTTGAAGACGCCGAAGTTGCCGGGGTAGACCAGCGTGCCGCCGGTGGACGGCGGGGTGTAGCGGCCCTCGTAGCGCAGCTGGTGGAAGTGGATGCGGCAGGCGAGCTGGTCGAACAGGGTGGCGCCCCACATCGACCGCGGCGTGAGCGGCGGCGGGTCGAACGACAGCGCCGAGACGGGCTGGGTGGGGGCCGTGTGGTCGCCCTCGGCCGCCCCCTGCGGCGCGGGCCGCTCCGTCACGGGCAGCAGCGGCTGGCCGGTGCGCCGGTCGAGCACGTACAGCTCGCCCTGCTTGGTGGGTTGCACCAGCGCGGGCACGTTCTGGCCGCCGATGGTCAGGTCGACCAGCGTGGGCTGGGCCGGCACGTCGTAGTCCCACAGGTCGTGGTGCACGGTCTGGAAGTGCCACTTCACCTGGCCGGTGGCGAGGTCCAGCGCCACCACCGACGACGAGAACTTCTCGGCGGACGGGCTGCGCTTCCCGCCCCACTGGTCGGGCGGCTGGTTGCCCATCGGCACGTAGACCAGGCCCAGCGCCTCGTCCACGCTCGAGATGGACCAGCTGTTCGGCGAGTTGGGTGTGTAGCGCAGGTCCGCCGCGATGGGCGTGGTGGTGTCGGGGTTGCCCGAGTCCCAGTTCCACACGAGGGCGCCGGTGTCGACGTCGAAGGCCCGGATCACGCCGGAGGCTTCTTTCGTGGAGACGTTGTCGAGCACCGTGCCACCCACGACGACGAGGCGTTTCGTCACGACCACGGGCGACGTCGAGTAGTACGAACCCGGGTTCACGTTGGGCATGTTGGCCCACAGGTCGATCTGGCCCTTGCCGCCGCCGAAGGCGGGACAGGGCTGGCCGGTCTCGGGGTCCAGCGCCACGAGGCGGGCGTCGGACGTGGGCATGAACAGCTTGTTCAGGCACGTGTCGCCCGGCACCGGGGACGGACCGGCGTGGAACGAGACCCCGCGGCAGGTGAGGTGCTGCAGCGCGAGGTCACCCTTGACCTGGGGATCGTGCCGCCACAGTTCGGCTCCGGTGGTGGCGTCGAGCGCGATCACCGACTGGTGCGGCGTGCAGAGGAACAGCCGGTTGCCCACCTTCAGCGGCGTGACCTCGAAGGTGGTCTCCACCGGGTCGCCGGGCTGGCCCCGGACGTCACCGGTGCGGTAGGTCCACGCGGGCTTCAGGCGGGCGACGTTCTCGGGCGTGATCGCGCGCAGCGGCGAATGCCGCTGGCCGGCGGCGGTGCGGCCGTAGGCGTGCCACTCGCCGTCGGGCACGGGTGACGCGGCGGCCGACAGGTCACGGGGGGGCAGGTCGCCCGCCACGTCGTGCGGATCGAACGCCCACGACGCGGCGGCGACGGCCACCGACACCAGCAGCACCGCAGCCAGCGGCCCCCGCCCGAGCGGCTGGCCGTCCGCCTTCGGCCAGGGCAGCAGCAGCCACACGGCCATCAGCACGAACACGTCGGCGCGGGCGGCGATGGGCCACCAGTCGAGGCCCGCTTCCCACACCGCCCAGACCATCGTGGCCGCGAGCAGCAGCGCATGCACGGTCAGCACGAAGCGCCTGCCGAGCGCGAGCAGCACCCCCTCGACCACCAGCACGGCACCGGCCGCGACGTAGAACCACGAGCCGCCGAGCCGGACGAGCCACGCGCCGCCTCCGAGGAGCATCAGCCCCAGCAGCACGGTGATGGCGCCGCCGATGGGGCGGTACGGAAGGCGGGCGGTGGGCGACGCGGTCATCGGAGCTCCGGCAGCGGGGGTGTGGTCCCGCAGGCAATCGGCGCTCCCGAGTGGCGCGTCTTCAGACTTCTTTACGTCACTCCGGCTCCACGCCGGCGGCCTTGATGATCTGCCCCCACTTCACCGCTTCGGTGGCCTGGAACTTCGCGAGTTCGTCGGTCGACGTGGTCCACGCGTCGCCGCCGGTGCTCTCGTAGAAGCCCACGGCGCCCGGCCCCTTCGTGGCGTGCACCAGCAGTTCCTGCAGGCGGGCGACGACGGGCGCCGGCGTGCCGGCGGGCACGTACGCGGCGAACCAGTAGGTGAACTCGTAGCCCTTCACGCCGGCTTCGGAGATGGTGGGCACGTCCGGCAGCATCGCGAGGCGCTTGCTCGTCGAGACGCCGAGCGCACGCAGCTTGCCGCCCTTGACGTGGGGCACGCCGGTCGCGGTGTCCGTGATCATCAGGTCGATCTGGCCGCCGATCAGGTCGGTGACCGCGTTCGGATTGCTCTTGTAGGGCACGTGCAGGATGTCGGTGCCGGTCATCTGCTTGAACAGCTCGACGGCCATGCGGCTTGAACCGCTGCCGCCGCCGAAGGTCAGCTTGCCCGGGGCCTTCTTCGCGGCTGCGACGAGTTCGGCGACCGTCTTGTACGGCGAGTCGGCGCGCACCACGAGCACCTGGCCGCCCTTGCCGAGGCCGGTGACGGGCACGAAGTCCTTCACCGGGTCGTACGGCATCTTCTTGAAGAGGTGCTGGTTCGCGGCCTGCGTGGTGTTCGTGGCGATCAGCACGGTGTAGCCGTCGGCCGGCGAGCGCGCGACGAACTGGGCCGCCAGCATGCCGTTGGCGCCGGCGCGGTTGTCCACCACGACCGGCTGGTGGCCTTCCTGGCTCACGGACTGGCCGAGCGCGCGCGCGAGCATGTCCGTGGCGCTGCCGGCCGCGAACGGCACGACGAAGTTGATGGGCTTGGCCGGGTACGCCTGGGCCAGGGCGGTCCCCGCGCCCATCGTGCCGAGGGTGGCGATGGCGAGGGCGGCGAGGGTCCGGCGCCGGGGCATGTCGAACCGGGTGGGGGCGGTCATGGGAGGTCTCCAGGGAAGGGGGCGGCCGGACCCCGCAGGTGTCCGGCCAGGTCGGGTGAAATCGAGAGGGGCAGGTCGAGCAGGAGGTACGACAGGGCCTTGCCGTGGCTGTCGAGGTTGAGCGAATCGTTGACGCCGCCATCCAGCACGTCGTCGAGCACGAAGTTCATCGCGTGCAGGTTCGGCAGCAGGTGGCGGGTGACCGTCGTGGGGCGGCGGTGGCGGAACAGTTCGGCCACGGCCTGCTCGGTGACCTGGGCGACGAGGGTGTCCCACAGCGCGGGCGACCAGGCGATCACGCTGATGTTGGAGCGGTTGCCCTTGTCGCCGGTGCGGCCGTGGGCGGCGCGGTGCAGTGGCACGTGGAGGAGGACGGGTGCGTTCATGCCAGGAAACTCCAGGTGACGGGCACGTGTTCCCTCGGCACGAGGCAGGAGACCGTGCCGAGGCGCGGCCGCAGGCTCGTGCGCACGCCGCCGCCGCCGGCCGGGCCGGTGGTGTAGAGCGCGGTGACTTCGCGGTTCAGCCGTTCCGCCATCGCACGGTCGGGGTGGCTCGCGGCAGCGCGCAGGCGCACGTCATGGGCGTCGCCGGGAATGCGGTCCGCGAGGTCGCGGCCGGCGTCGTCGGCGAACACGCTGGTGACCCCGATCAGGTCCAGGCGCAGCGACAGGGCGGGCAGGCGCTCTCGCAGCACCTGGCCGGCCAGGCGCGCACGCGCCTCGGCGCGGGCGCCCGCGTACGAGATCTCGCCCTCGGCCAGCCAGCCGTTGGCGTGGCACACGTTGACCTTCAGGTCGGCCGGGCGCGGGTGGCCGCGCACGCCGGTGAGCCGCACGCGGTCGGGGCCGAGTTCGGTGACCACGGCCTCGCCCAGGTCGGCCACCACGTCGGGCGTGACGTAGGCCCGCGGGTCGTGCACCTCGTAGAGCAGCTGCTCCTTGACGGTGTGGGTGTCGATGAGGCCGCCGGTGCCGGCGGGCTTGGTGATCGTGCAGTGGCCGTCGGCGTCGATCTCGGCGATGGGATAGCCCAGCCGGGCGAGGCCGGGCACGTCCTTCAGTCCGGGGTCGGCGTAGTAGCCACCGGTGACCTGGGCGCCGCATTCCAGCAGGTGGCCGGCCATCGTGGCGCGGGCCAGGCGGTCCCAGTCGTCGCGGGCCCAGCCGAAGTGGGCCAGCGCCGGGCCCACGACCAGCGACGGGTCGGCCACGCGGCCGCACACCACGATGTCGGCGCCGGCCGCGAGGGCGTCGGCGATGGCTTCGGCGCCGATGTAGGCGTTGGCGCTGACGACTTCGATGCCCTGGGCGGCGTTGCCGAGCGTGTCGGTCCGGCCGTTCAGGTCGTCGCCCCGGACCACCGCGATGCGGGGCGGCCGGGCGCCCAGTTCGGCGGCCAGCCGGGCGATGTGGCGCGCGGCGCCCTCGGGATTGGCCGCGCCGAAGTTGCTGACGATGCGGATGTCGGCGGCGAGGCACCGGGCGAGCACCGGGCGCAGCAGGTCATCGAGCAGCGGCTCGTACCCGGCGTCGGGATCCTGGCGCCGCGCCAGTTGTGCGAGGGCGAGGGTGCGTTCGGCCAGCGTCTCGAAGATCAGCACCGCCGGGCCACCCGCGGCCGCCAGCGCCTCGACCACCGGGCCGGCCGCATCCGTGCGGTCCCCGGAGAACCCGGCTGCGCAGCCCACCCTCAACACGTGTCCATCCGCCATCGCTCGAATTCCGAGGGCCCGCCGACGGGCGGGCCGAGGCCGACACTGTAGGACGGATCGGCCGTTCCTGTCTGTGGATGCCCCGAATAGGCGAGCCCCGGTGAAATGGGGCAAGGCTGGCAAAATACACCCTCGTTCGCTGTCCGCTGTTCCCCATGCGCATCCTGTCCGTCATCCCCCCGATGACGCAGCTCAACACCCCGTACCCGTCCACCGCCTACCTCACCGGGTTCCTGCGGTCGCGCGGGTTCGACGCCGTGCAGGAAGACCTGGCGCTCGCCCTCGTGCTGGCGCTGTTCTCCCCCGACGGGCTGCGCGCCGTGCGCGAGCACATCCGCGCGATGCCGGAGGAGAAGCGCAGCGCGAACGCCAACGCGTTCGACGACCGCTTCGACCGCTACCTCGCCACCATCGACCCCGTGCTCGCGTTCCTGCAGGGCCGCGACTCGACCCTCGCGCACCGCATCTGCGGCCGGGCCTTCCTGCCCGAGGGCTCGCGCTTCGCGTCGCTCGACGTGTACGTGGACGACGACGGCGGCGACCCGCTCGCGTGGGCCTTCGGCGCCCTGGGCCTGCAGGACCGCGCCCGCCACCTCGCCACGCTGTACCTCAACGACCTGGCCGACGTGCTGCGCGACGCGGTGGACCCGCGCTTCGAGTTCGTGCGCTACGCCGAGTCGCTGGCCCAGAGCCAGCCCACGTTCGACCCGCTCGCCGAGGCGCTGGCTGCACCGCGGAACCTCGTCGACCGCACGCTGCACGAGCTCACGCTCGACGCCGTGCGCCGCCACCAGCCGCGGCTGGTGCTGGTGTCCGTGCCGTTCCCGGGCGCCGTGTACGCGGCGTTCCGCATCGCCCAGGCCATCAAGGCGGTCGACCCGACGATCGTCACTGCGCTGGGCGGCGGCTTCGTCAACACCGAGCTGCGCGAGCTGTCGGACCCGCGCGTGTTCGACCACTTCGACTTCGTCACGCTCGACGCCGGCGAACGCCCGCTGCTCGCGCTGCTGGACCACCTCGCCGGCAAACGCTCCACGCAGCGCCTCGTGCGCACCTTCCACCGGCCCGCGGGTCAGGACGCGGTGAAGTTCTCCGACATGGGCGAACCCGACGTGGCCTTCGCCGAGGTGGGCACGCCCACCTGGGACGGCCTGCCGCTCGACCGCTACCTGTCGCTGCTGGACATGCTGAACCCGATGCACCGGCTGTGGTCCGACGGGCGCTGGAACAAGCTCACCGTGGCCCACGGCTGCTACTGGAAGAAGTGCAGCTTCTGCGACGTGAGCCTCGACTACATCTCGCGCTACGACGGCGCGTCGGCCGAGACGCTCGTCGACCGCATCGAGGCCATCGTTGCCGAAACGGGCCAGACCGGCTTCCACTTCGTCGACGAGGCCGCACCCCCGAAGGCGCTGAAGGCGCTGGCCGCCGAGATCCAGAAGCGCGGCACGTCCATCTCGTGGTGGGGCAACATCCGCTTCGAGAAGACCTTCAGCCCCGAGCTGTGCCTGCAGCTCGCCGACAGCGGCTGCATCGCGATCTCGGGCGGCCTCGAGGTCGCGTCCGACCGGCTGCTGAACCTGATGAAGAAGGGCGTGTCGGTGGAACAGGTCGCACGGGTCACCCGCGCGTTCTCGGACGCCGGCATCCTCGTGCACGCCTACCTGATGTACGGCTTCCCCACCCAGACCGTGCAGGACACCGTCGACGCCCTCGAATACGTGCGCCAGCTCTTCGAGAACGGCTGCATCCAGAGCGGCTTCTTCCACCGCTTCGCATGCACCGTGCACTCACCGGTGGGGCAGGACCCGGCCGCGTACGGCGTGACGCTGGAACCGCTGCCGCCCGTGTCGTTCGCGAAGAACGACGTAGGCTTCCACGACCCGACCGGGGTCGACCACGACCGGCTCGGCCTCGCGCTGAAGAAGGCGCTCTACAACTACATGCACGGCATCGGGCTGGAGGAGGACGTGCGGTCGTGGTTCTCTCACCATGTGCCGAAGACGACGGTGAATCGGCATCGGATTGCGCGGGCGCTGGCGACGAAGGGGTGAACCCGGAAGACCCCGGCCGAAGCCGGGTTCTCAGGCGTAGGTGTTGACGTTCCGCCCGAGATTGCCTTCCGTGGCCAGCGCAGGCTGCTGCGGCAACGCCGCGATCAGCGCGGCGGCGCCTGCGGCCTGCGTGTCGAGGGCCTTGCGGAGCACCATCACGCCGGCGGCTTCGCCGACGCTGCCAGGCGTGCTGTTGGAGGCGCTGTTGACCGCGGCGCCGACGCTGGGGGAGTTGGTGATGACCATGCCGTCCTTATCGGCACTTCTCGCGCGAGGCTGAGGCCGGACGGGCGCCACGCCGGGGCGCTCAGCGTTGGGCAACCACGAAAAACAGCTTGCCCATGAAAAACTCCTTGGGCAGAGCGAACGCCTTGTTGCGCAGCGCGGCGGTGGTGGCCTCGTCGGTCTGGCCGTCGACGGTCAGGACGAGGGTGGTGGGCTTGCCTTGTTCTCCGGCGATCACCAGCTTGATCCAGTGCATCTCGTCCGACAGCGGGCGCTGCTTCAGCGCGGCGGCGATGCCGGCCTCGATGGCCTTCTGCGTGGCGGCGTCGATGGGCGCCATGCGCAGCCCCCAGTCCGACAGGAACAGCTGCCGCGGCGTCCCGCCGATCGTCCAGCGGTCCTTGCGGACATGCGGGTCCGCCGGCGACCACCGGGCGGCGTGGATGGGGTGCAGTGTGGTCAGGCAGAAGTTCTGCAGCGCGTCCATCACGGACGACTGCGGGTCCTTGCCGGCGCCGGCGACGAAGTCCTCGAGCTTGCGGCCGTCCTTGAACGTCAGCGTGATGCGGGTCTCGGCGGAGTAGAAGCTGCCGGGCTTCAACTCGTTGACCTGGTGGATGTCACCTTCGAGCACCGAGCCGTCGGCGTCGAAGACGATGCCCGCGGACGACTTCCTGTAGGCCTTGAACTGGTGCTCCTGGAGCCAGAGGTCCAGGTAGCCGTTGACGTACTCGGCCCCTTGGGCGGCAAAGCTGGACATGGCGGTGCAGAGCAGCAGTGCGGCGGCGAGCGGTCGGAGGAATCGGTGTGTCATGACGATGTTGTAGCGTGCGCCGACATCGATCGCGCGGGCAGGTCGGCGATGCGGCGCCGGCTTGTGGAGGAGTGCGCGAGGATGGGCGGCGGGTATGGAAACGGAAAACCCGGCCGAGGCCGGGTTCGCCGCGTGCGATGCCGCGCTCAGCGGATGTACACGGTCCCCGTGGACCCGGTCAGCAGCCACCTGTTGCCGCCCACGTACTGCAGCGAGGCGCCGGTGTACTGCGCGCCGGCCAGGTAGCCGGAGGTGCCGGCGGTGCTGAGGTTGCCCGTGCCGCGGGTGGCGGTGTAGATGCGGCCGGTGGCCTGCTGGTCGCCCAGGAAGATGCGGTTGCCGTCGCGCGACACCGCAGCACCGTACCAGAGCCCGTCCTGGGTGTTGCTGCCCCAGTTCGTGCCGCCGTTGAACGACACCCAGCTCTTGCCGGTCCACGTGTTCGCGAGGATGGTCTTGCCGTTGGCCGAGACCGCGACACGCAGCAGGTTTCCGGCGCCACTCAGCGGCAGCGACAGGCGGGCGACCCAGGTGAGGCCGTCGTCCTTCGAGACGTAGACCGTGTTGTCGCTGCCGGAGTTGCGGTGCGTGAGGCCCACCAGGGTGGTGCCGTCGGCCGAGAGCGCGACCTCGTGCATGCCGAGGGGCGTGGTCAACGTGACCCAGGAACTGCCGCCGTCGATGGACAGCACCGTCTTGCCGCTCATCACGGTGCCGTTCTGCGAGGCCACCATCTTGAGGCCGTCGGCCGACACGGCCGCGCTGATCCAGCGGCCGCCGGCCGGCAGGCCGGGGACGAGAATGAAGCTGGCGCCGCCGTCGGTCGACAGGTGAACCGCTCCGCCCGCGAAGTCGCGTGCCACGAGGATGCGCTGGCCGTCGGAGGACATTCCGATGCGCTCGACGCCGGTGCCCACGGCGGCCATGGCGGCCCAGGTCCCGCCCTGGTCCACCGAGCGCTGCATCGTGCCGTCGGGTGCGACCGCCACGACGATCTGGCCGTCGGGCGTGGTGGCGATGCCACTCCAGTTGGTGGCCGTGGGCAGCGCGGTGGTCCAGCTGGCGCCTGCGTCGATGGACCGCAGCACGCCCAGGTTCGAGGCGGCGTAGACGATGTTGCCGCTGCTGTCGGTCGCGATGGGATTCCAGGACTGGGCCGCCGCCGCGGTCATGCTGACGGTCGGCTGGACCGCGCGCACGAGGCCGCTGTAGTCGTCGCCGACGACGATGGCCTGGCTCGCGTTCTGCGCCAGCTGCCAGCCGCCCGCCGCGCCCCCGGTGACCGCCACCGTGTCGCCCACCGCCGGCGCGGCCGGCAGCGTGAGCGTCGCCAGCGTGGCACGGTCCGCCAGGTAGCGGCGGTTCGACAGCATCTGGTGCGAGGCCGTCGAGACCGCCGTCCACACGGTGTCCGACGCGCTGCAGACGTAGCTCGTGGCGCTGACCTCGCCGGCGTCCAGCGTGCCGTTGTTGTTGCTGTCGGCGCCGGCCTCGACGCGGGTGCCACCGCCGAGGCAGTTGGCGCCCGCGGCCTCGACGCTCAGGCGCAGCAGCGCGGTCAGACCGTTCGACCCGTTCGTGCCGTTCGTGCCGTTCGAACCGGTGGCGCCGCCAGGGCCGGCCGCGCCCGCCGCGCCGTCGCAGACGAAGCGGGTCTGCGCCACCTCGCTGGCCTGCAGCGTGCCGTCTCCGTTCGCGTCCAGTCCGGCCTCGATGCGGGTGCCGCCCGAGGTGCAGTTCGCACCGGCGGCTTCCACCGTCGTCGCGAGGAGGGCCGTCTGGCCGTCATCGCCGCTGTCGCCGCAGGCCACCAGCGCCAACACACCCACCATGGCGCCCATCAACTTGAATGTCGGATTCACTTCGGGAGACTTTCTCTGGATTGATCGATCACAGCGCCACGGCGGCGCGAGCCCGGCTTTGCCGGGGCGGGATGAGGAAAGGCTGGAACGGTTGCGGCCGCGCGGGCGCGGCCGGAAATGAAAAACCCGGCCGGAGCCGGATTTCTCGTTCAGGGCAGGCCCGGACGATCAGAAGGTTTCCCAGTCGTCCGTGCCGGTGCTGGACGCGGCGGCGGTGGGGATGGTCTTCGACGGGGCCGGCGCGGCGGCGGGCAGGGCCTTCGGCTCGGTCTTCGCGAAGTCCGGGCGCACGACGTTCTTGGCGCGGTTGGGGCTGCGGCGTTCCACCTTGGGGGCTTCGGCCTTCGGGGCCTCGACCGGCTTCGGCACCAGCACCGGTTCCACCTTGGCGGTCACCACCGGGGCCGGGTCGGCCTTCGGCGTGGACGGCACGAAGGTGCTGCTGCCGTGTTCGAGCTTGAAGACCGACACGGCCTCCAGCAGCGCGCGGGCCTGCACCTTGAGGCTTTCGGCGGCGGCCGCCGATTCCTCGACCAGCGCGGCGTTCTGCTGCGTGGCCTGGTCCATCTGCGTGACGGCTTCGCCGACCTGGGCAACGCCGCTGCTCTGCTCGGTGCTGGCCGCGCTGATCTCGCCCATGATGTCGGTCACGCGGCGGATGGCGCCCACCACTTCCTGCATCGTCGTGCCGGCCTGGTCCACGAGCGCGGTGCCCTGCTCGACGCGTTCGACGCTGTCGCTGATGAGGGTCTTGATCTCTTTCGCCGCTTCGGCGCTGCGCTGGGCCAGCGAGCGCACTTCACCGGCCACGACCGCGAAGCCGCGGCCTTGTTCACCGGCACGGGCGGCTTCCACCGCGGCGTTCAGTGCGAGGATGTTCGTCTGGAACGCGATGCCGTCGATGACGCTGATGATGTCGACGATCTTCTTCGAGCTGTCGTTGATGCCCTTCATCGTGTCGACGACGCGGCTGACGACTTCACCCCCCTGGACGGCCACGGTGGACGCGCCCATGGCGAGCTGGTTGGCCTGGCGGGCGTTGTCGGCGTTCTGCTTGACGGTGCTCGACAGTTCCTCCATCGAGGCGGCCGTCTCTTCGAGGGCGCTGGCCTGCTGTTCGGTGCGGGCGCTCAGGTCGTTGTTGCCCGAGGCGATCTGCGCGCTGGCCGTGGCCACGCCGTCGGCGTTCTGGCGCACGCCACCCACGATGCGGGCGAGCTGGTCCTTCATGCCGCCCAGGGTCTGCAGCAGCACGGCGGTTTCGTCCTTGCCGGTGGTGTGGAGGTCGACGGTGAGGTCGCCGGCGGCGATGCGTTCGGCGGCGAGGACGGCACGGGCGACGGGGCGGGTGATCAGGCGGGTGATCCAGACGGCCATGCCGATGGCGAGGGCGATGGCGGCGGCGACGAAGCCCATGACCCAGAGGCGGGCCGCCTGGTACGTGGCTTCGGCCTGCTGGCCGGCCTGGTCGGCGCCTTCGACGTTCGCGTCGGTGAGCTTGCCCACGGTGGTCAGCATGTTGCGGAACGACACCAGCGATTCACCCTGCAGCCAGGCGCGGGCCACGGGGAACAGCGCTTCGCCGCCGGCGGCCAGCTCGGCCAGCTTGCGGTGCGAGGCGTCGAAGCTCACGCGTTCGTTCTTCAGGTCGTTGAAGGCTTCGCGTTCGGCGTCCGACGAGATCTGTTTTTCGAACTTCGTGAAGGCCTCGTCCATCCGCTTGGCAGCCTTCTCGAAGTTGGCCTGCGCCGCTTCCGACTGCTTCGCATCGACGGCGAGCACCATGTCGACTTCGGCCGAGCGGACCATGTTGACGGACGCCCGCACCTCGGTGGCGGCGATGACGCCGGGCAGCCAGTTCTCGGTGATTTCGCCATTGTTGTCGTTCAGGCGCGCCAGCTGGAGCAGCGCGAACCCACCCACCGCGGTGGTCAGCAGGACGACGGCGAAGAACGCGGTGCCGAGTTTGGCGCCCAGCTTGAAGTCGGAGAATTTCATGGACGAGGGTTCCTGAAGAGGGCTCGGTCGGACACGGAAAGGCGCGCACGGTCGGCGCGCGATTGAATGGACTCGATGACGGTTCTTTACGGCCTGCGGGGACGGGACTTGAGGGGTAAACCCGGGTGGATTTGGCACTTCACCGGTCAAGACCCCTGCACAGGACCGCCCGTCAGACGTTGCTGGTGGCCCGCACTTCGCTCAGGCTCGTGATGCCCTGGAGCACCTTCTCGATGCCGTCCTGGCGAAGCGTTCGCATGCCTTCGGTCATCGCGGTGTGCAGCAGCTGCTCGGCGCGCGAGGTGGTCTGGATCATCCGGCGCAGCTCGCGCGAGACCATCATCAGCTCGTGCAGCCCGGCGCGCCCCTTCTGGCCCGTGTTGCCGCAGTGTTCGCAGCCGGGGCTGTGGAACATCATCAGGCGGCCCTCGCGTCCGAACCGTTCGGTCCAGCTCTGGCGCACGGCCTCGCGGTCGAAGTCGGGGTGGCCGTGCGGGGCGACGTGCAGGTAGTCGTCGAGCAGCTCGTTGACCTCGTCCTCGGTGGCGGGACGCGACGTGCGGCAGTGGTTGCACAGGCGGCGCACGAGGCGCTGCGCGAGCACGCCCAGCAGCGAGTCGGCGAAGTTGAACGGGTCGAGGCCCATGTCGATCAGGCGCGTGACCGTCTCGGGGGCGCTGTTGGTGTGCAGCGTGGAGAGCACGAGGTGGCCCGTGAGCGAGGCCTCGATGCCCATCTGGGCGGTCTCCTCGTCGCGCATTTCACCGACCATGATGACGTCGGGGTCCGCGCGCAGGAAGGCGCGCAGCGCCTTTGCGAAGGTCCAGTCGATCTTCGGGTTCACCTGCACCTGGCGCAGGCCGGGCTGGGTGATTTCCACCGGGTCCTCGGCCGTCCAGATCTTGCGCTCGGGCACGTTGATGTGGCTCAGCGCCGAGTGCAGCGTGGTGGTCTTGCCGGAGCCCGTGGGGCCCACGCACAGCACGAGGCCGTACGGGCGTTCCATCGCCTCCTTCAGGTGCTTGAGGTTGTAGGGGTTCAGCCCCAGGTTGTCGAGCGGGATGGGCTTGGCAGATGCCAGGATGCGCATCACCACGTCTTCCAGGCCGCTGTTGGTGGGGATGGTGGCGACGCGCAGCTCGATCTTGTGCTGCGGCGAGAACTTCGCGAAGGTGATCTTGCCGTCCTGCGGCTTGCGGCGCTCGGAGATGTCGAGGTCGCACATGATCTTGATGCGCGCGATCACCGCGTTGCGGTAGTTCGGCGGCAGCTCGAGGTGGGTGCGCAGCAGGCCGTCCTTGCGGAAGCGGATCTTGATCTTGTCGCGACCGGGGTAGCTCTCGACGTGGATGTCGGACACCCCCTCGGCGTGCGCCTCGATGATCATGTTGTTGATCAGGCGCACGAGCGAGTTGTCGCTCTGCTCGATTTGGCGGTCGTCCTCGGGCGCGAGCGCGTCCAGGCCTTCCTTCTCGAGCGTCTCCATCAGCTTGCCGGTGTCGTGCACCTCGAACGGGATGGGGTCGGCCATCACGTTGAGCGACAGGCGGGCGCCGGCGGCGCCGAACTTCTCGTACGTGCTGGCGAGCACGGCCTCCATGCTCAGGCACTGCGCGAGCACCGGCACGGTCTTCATCTGGGTGATGAACTCGACCTCGTCCACCGTGGCACGGCGGCGCACGGGGTCGTCGAGGGCGACGACCAGGCGGCCGTCGCGGATCATCAGCGGCATCACCTGCACCCGCGCCGCGACGGCGTAGGGCAGCTTGCGCACGGCCTCTTCCTCGAACGGGAACTGGTCGAGGTTGACGAGCGGATAACCCATCTTGCTCGCGAGGGCGCTCTGCAGGTCCTCGCGGGAGACGATGCCCATGCGCACGAGCAGCTCGCCGAGCGGCACGTTGCGGTCCTGCTTCTGCTGGGCGAGGGCGTCCTGCAGCTGTTCGTCGGTGACCATGCCGAGCGAGGTGAGCGCCTCGCCGATGCGCACCATCGGCATGCTGGCCTGCTTCTCGATGGCGGACAGCAGCTGTTCGGCGGTGACCACCTGGCGCATCACGAGGATGTCGCCGAGCTTCTGGCTGCGCAGCTGCTGCTGCATGTCGGCGGCCTGCTCGACCTGCTGCGGCGTGACCATGTTCTTCGCGACCAGCAGTTCGCCGATGCGCGGGCCCACGTCGAACGCGGCGTAGCCGTTGCGGGGGACGAAGAGGCGCTGCACGCTGCCGTCGTCGCCGATGGGCGGGAAGAGGAACAGGCCGTGGGCGTTCTCGACGTGGCCGATGGTCTCGCCTTCCATCGTGCCGCCGCCGGGGAGGGTGATGCGGTAGGTGCTGCGCGGGCGCTGGTCGAGCAGCGGGGCGTGGCGGCCGGCATCGGAGTCGAGCGGAGACAGCGCGTCGAGCACGCGCAGCGAGCGGAACTGGCTGAAGCGCAGCGGCATCGTCGTGCGGGCCGGGGGCACCTGCACGTGGGCGACGAAGTCGTCGGGCACGAAGAAGATGAGGCGGCCGTTGACCTTCTTGCCGTTGACGCCCACGAACTCGCACCGCTGCGCCTGGCTCTGCTCCAGGGCATCGGGGTAGGTGGCGAACGGCGGGGTGGGCCAGCGGAACGCGACGTGCTGCGCTTTCTCGGCGGGGGCCGGCGCGGGACGGAAGATCGGCGTGTCGCCGTCGAAATCGAGGTTCACGAAATCGGAAAGATCGGACACGGTGCAGTCGTCCTCTAGAGCGGGCCGGACGCACGCCGGCGGTGTGCGGACCAGACTGCGCCCGCGCCTTCGATGGTAGGGACGCAGGGGGCGGCCGAACCCCGGAAATGGCCGGTCTAACGTGCACAATTCAGTGGTGACCCGCGCCCGCCGCCCTCCGAAGATCCTGCTGACCGGCTTCGAGCCGTTCGGCGGCGAGACCGTCAACCCGTCCCTCGAGGTGGTGCAGGCGCTCGACGGCGCCCACGTGGGCGGGGCCGCCGTGGTGGGCCTCGGCCTGCCGTGTGTGTACGCCGACGCGGTGGCGGGCCTGGACCGCGCGCTCGAGGCGCTGTCGCCCGTGCTCGTGATCTGCCTCGGCCAGGCGGCCGGCGCGCCCGGCCTGCGGCTGGAGCGCGTGGCGGTCAACCTCAGCGACACCGTCCAGCCCGACAACGCCGGCGCCGTGCTGCGCGACACCCCGGTGGTGGCCGGCGGGCCTGCGGCCTATTTCTCGACGCTGCCGCTCGCGCGCATGCTGGAGGCGCTGCGCGCGCACGGGCATGTGGCGGAGCTGTCGGGCAGCGCGGGGGCCTACGTCTGCAACCACGTCTTCTACACGCTGCAGCACCGCCTGGTGGGCCGCGCGCTGCCGGCGGGGTTCATCCATCTGCCGCTGCTGCCGGGCCAGGCCGCGGGGCGGGCCGGTGTGCCGGGCATGGCGCTCGAATCGCAGGTGGCCGCGGTGCGGCTTGCGATCGAGGCGGCGATGGCGGCGTGAACTGCGTCACGACCCCCTCGTCCAGGGGTCGAGCGGAAGAGGGGGGCCGCAAGGGTGCGACACTCCGACCCAGCACACCTGTCTTTTCGTTGCCTTCATGAAGCATCTTGTCCTGCTGGGAGGTGGTCCGGCGCACCTCCGGGTGCTCCATGACCTGGCCACGTCCCCGCTGCCCGGCACACGGGTCACCCTGGTCGCACCGCATGGCCGCCATGTGTCGCCGGCCATGGTGGCCGGGTGGATCTCGGGCCGGCATTCCACGGCCGAATGCTGCGTCGCGCTGGCGCCGCTGGCGTCGCGGGCGGGGGTGACGCTGGTCGAGAACGATGCGCTCGCGGTCGATGCCGGCCGCCGGCAGATCTCGCTGGCCAACGGCCACACGCTCGCGTACGACGCACTGAGTGTCGACGTGCCCGCTGCACCCGACCGCGACCGCATCGCCGGCGCGCGCGAGAACGCGCTGTTCCACCGGCCGTTCGACCACTTCCTGCGGCTCTGGGGGGCGCTGGTCGCCCTGGCGTCGGAACAGGCCCTGAGCGTGGTGGTGGTGGGCGCCGAGGCGCCGGCCATCGAACTCGCCCTCGCGGTGCACCTGCGCCTGGGCAAGCGGGCGCGCGTGGCGCTCGTGACGGGCCACGGCGCGCCGGTACCCCATGCCCCCGCGGTGTTCCAGCACCGCGTGCGCCAGCTGCTCAAGCGCGGCGGTGTCACGCTGTTCGAGGACCGCTGCGACGCGCTCTTCGGCAACCAGATGCTGCTGGGCCAGGGCCTGCGCCTCGCGTGCGACGCGCCGCTGGTGGCGCTGGACGCCGGCCCGCCCCGCTGGGCCCCCGACAGCGGGCTGCAGCTGGGCCAGAAGGGGTTCATCCTCGTGGGTGACACGCTGCAGAGCGCCTCGCACCCCGAGGTGTTCGCGAGCGGGGAGATCGCGGTGCGGGCCGACGGCTGGCGGCCACCCGCCGGGCTGCAGCTGCGCGGGGACGAACCGCTGTCGTTGAACCTGCGGCGTTTCCTCGCCGGCGGGGAACTGGTGAAGCGCCACCGCCGCTCGGGCCGACTGCACCTGATCGACCTGGGCGAGGGGCGCGCCGTGGCCAGCGTGGGTGGCCTGTCGGCCACCGGGCGCTGGGTGGGCTGGCTGAAGGAGCGGGCCGACCGCGAGCGCCTCGCCGCGCTGCGGGCGCCGGGGGCACCGCTCGAGGCGGCGGAACCGGAAGAGCCGTTCCTGCCCACGGGCCATCCCGTGGACGAACTGGAAGCCCCGGTGCGATCCGAGTAGCTTGCGCGGGTCTCCCGCCCACGTGCGGGACCCTGCGCATCTAGTTTATTTCGCGCCTGCTGCATCCGGATGAGGCGGCCATGGGTAGTAAGGGGGTGAGCTTCGGCCACATCCCATCCACAACCCAGGAGTCGATCCATGAAGTCCATTCTCGTTCCCATGTCCGCAGTCGTGCTGCTGTCCGCCTGCGCGGCCACGCCGCCTGCCCAACGCATGTTCAGCCAGGACGGCCTGCCCGACGCCGTGAAGGTGCCCGCTGGACACCGGGTCGCCCTCGAGACGGTCGGCGTGGGCGAGATCACCTACGAATGCCGGACGAAGGCCAACCAGGCGGGGGCCTTCGAATGGGTGTTCGTCGGGCCGAAGGCCGACCTCAACAGCCGCGCCGGCCAGAAACTGGGCACGTACTTCGGCCCGCCCGCCACGTGGGCCGCCAGCGACGGCTCCGCGGTGACGGGCTCGCAGGTCGCCGTGGCGCCGGCTGCCGCGGGCAGCATCCCCCTGCAGCTCGTCAAGGCCAATCCGGCCACCGGCATGGGTGCGATGAACGGCATCGCCTACATCCAGCGTGTCGCCACGCGGGGCGGCGTCGCGCCGGCCACCACGTGCGACACGGCGGCCGCCGGGCGGAAGGAGGTCGTGACGTACCAGGCCGACTACATCTTCTGGAAGGCGGCTTGAGCCGAGGCATGCCTGCTACAGTCGCCGGCACCTCCAGTGCCGGTGACCGCATGCCTACGCACGATGCCCCGTTCGACTACGAGTCCGCCCTGATGGCCTGCGCCCGCGGCGAGCGCTACGCGCTGCAGTCGCTGTACCAGCGCGAGTCGCGGTGGCTGCTCGGCGTGGCACTGCGCATCGTGCGTGACCGTCCGCGGGCCGAGGACGTGCTGCATGACGCGTTCGTGCAGGTGTGGCAACACGCCGCCTCCTTCGATCCGGCGCTGGGCTCGGCCCGCGGCTGGCTCTACACCGTCGTGCGCCACCGTGCGCTGAATGCCGTGCGCCAGCCGGGCCGGCTCGTCTCCGCCGATCCCGAGGAACTCGCGCGCTGGTCCGACGCTGCGCAGGCGGAAGCGGGTGGGGACGACGACCGGGGCCTGGACGCCGACAGCCTCGAGCGATGCCTGGACCGCCTGGAGGCGCCGCGCAAGGCGTGTGTCGTGTTCGCGTTCGTGGATGGTTTCACGCACGAGCAGATCGCCGAGCGGATGGCCACGCCGCTGGGCACGGTCAAGTCGTGGATCCGGCGCAGCCTCGCGGCCTTGAAGGAGTGTCTGGCGTGATCGAGTTGGACAACGCCGAGCAACGCGACCGCGCTGCCGGGGAGTACGTGCTGGGCACGCTCGACGCCGAGGAGCGCTCGGCGTTCGAGGTGGCCCTCGGGCGGGACGCGGCGTTGCGTGGGCTGGTGGGTGCGTGGCAGGACCGCCTGCTGCCCCTCACGCAGCGGACCCTGCCGGCACAGCCCTCGCCGTCGCTCTGGCGCCGGATCGAGTCGTCCCTGGGTCTGGCCGAGGCACCCCGCCCACGGCCGCTTGCGCCGCCGTGGTGGGCAAGGGTGCGGCTGTGGCAAGGCCTGAGCGCGGCGGGGCTGGCGGCCTCCCTGCTGATGGGTGCGCTGCTGCTGCGGCAGACCGGCCCCGAGCCAGCGGGCGCGCGTTACCTCGCGGTGCTTCAGAGCCCCGACCTGCATGCCACCGGCTGGGTGGTCGAGGTGCAGGCCGGCGGCACGCTGCGGCTGGTGCCGGTGGGTGAGGTGGGCCGTGTGCCCGCAGGGCGGGCCTGGCAGTTCTGGACCAAGCCCGAAGGCGCGGCCGGCCCCACGTCGCTGGGACTGGTGCCTGCGGGGCAGACCCTCGTACTGCCGGCGGCGCGGCTGCCCGCGGTGGGCTCGCGCCAGCTGTTCGAGATCACCCTCGAGCCCGAGGCCGGATCGCCCGTCGGACGGCCCACCGGGCCGATCCTCTTCGTGGGCCGCACGGTGCCGCTTTGAACATCCCGCCTACTTGTTGGGCCGGAAGGTGAGGATCATGGGCGAGATCACGCGCCCGTCGATGTCTCTCGGCAACTTCTGAGTCTTGTCGACCGCGCGCAGCACCGCGTCGTCCCATTCCTTCACGCCGCTGCTCTTGACGAGGCGGCTGCCGGTGATGGTGCCGTCCGGGCCCTGGCGCACCTCGACCTCGGCCGTGGGGTTGCCGTTGAGTTCGGACGTGAACGTGATGTTGGGCTCGATGGCGCCCCGGATGCGGCCGGCATAGGTCGAGGAGGGCCCCGATGTCACGGCCCCCTGGCCGGTCGGCGAGCCATTGGCGGAGCCACCGGCCTGCGCGATGATGCGGTCGAGCTGCTCCTTGCGCTGCTTGTCGAGCTGCGCCTGCTGGCGGGCGGCGTCCTGCTTCTTCTTCTCGGCGAGTTTCTTCTCTTCGGCCTTCTTGTCCTCGGCCTTCTGCTTCTCGAGCTTGTCCTTGCGGTCCTGTTCCTGCTGCTCGCGGAGCTTCTCTTCCTTCTCCTTCTGCAGCTTCTCCTTGCGCGCCTTTTCCTTCTCGATCGCGATCTGCGGATCGGGGGCGGGCTTCGGCGGCGGCGGGGCCTCGACGGGCTTCGGGGCGGGCTTGGGTTCCGGCTTGGGCTCGGGCTTCGGCGGCTCCGGGGCCGGCTCCGGTTCGACCGGGGTCGTGCCGCGCGCGGCGATCTGCGGCACGGCCGACCACAGTTCGGCCTCGACCCCGGCCGGGTCGCTCGAGCTCCAGTTGACGCTGAAGGTGATGGCGATGACGAGCAGCACGTGGGCCGCGAGGGCGAGCATCAGGCCCCGGCCCATGCCGGCAGGCTGACGGGGCAACAGGTCGTCGCGGTTCAGGACGGGGTGCTGCACGTCCTGCATGGGCTGGTGGCGAGACTCAAACACCGGTGGTCTTCACGGCCAGGCCGACGCGCTGCACGCCGGCGCGCTGCAGCGCATCCATGGTCTTCACCACGAGTTCGTACTTGACGGAGCGGTCGGCGGAGATCACCACCGGCGTGTTGTCGTCGCCGCCCTGCAGCGACACCACGCGCTGGCGCAGGTTGCTCATGGTGGCGGTGCCGTTCTCCTTGTTGTCGAGGCGCAGCTTCATGGTCTCGTCCTTCGCGATCACGACCTCGATCACGTGGGACGGTTGCTGCTTGCTCTTGCCCACGGTGGGCAGGTCGACCACGCCCGGCGTGATGAGCGGGGCGCTGACCATGAAGATGATCAGCAGCACGAGCATCACGTCGATGAACGGGACCATGTTCATCTCGGCGATGGTGCGGCGGCGCGAGCCGCGTCCGGCGACGGCGGGCATGGTTCAGCGTCCCATCGAGGCCGGCACGGTGGCGGCGGCGGGTGCGGGCTGGCCGGCGTTGCGCTGCAGGATGTTGGAGAACTCCTCGGTGAAGGTGTCCATCTGCATGGCGATGCGGTCGATGTCGCGCGCGAAGCGGTTGTACGCGATCACGGCGGGGATGGCGGCGAAGAGGCCGATGGCGGTGGCCACGAGGGCCTCGGCGATGCCGGGGGCCACGGTGGCGAGTGACACCTGCTGGAGGTTCGACAGGCCCACGAAGGCGTGCATGATGCCCCACACGGTGCCGAAGAGGCCCACGTACGGCGACACCGAACCCACGGTGGCGAGGAACGAGAGGTTGGACTCGACGGTGTCGAGTTCGCGCTGAAGGCTGGCGCGCATGGCGCGGCGCGAGCCGTCGAGCAGCGCGGACGGGTCGACCACGCGGCGCTCGCGCAGCTTCATGAACTCGCGCATGCCCGACGCGAAGATGCGTTCCATGGGCGCGCCGTTGGTGCGCTGTGCGGCGTCGCTGTAGAGGTCGTTGAGGTTGCGCCCGGTCCAGAAGTCACGCTCGAACTCCTCGTTGGTGCTGCGCACCTTGCGCAGGCCGAAGAGCTTGCCGAAGATCACCGTCCAGCTGGCGAGCGAGGTGAGGAGCAGGCCGGCCATCACGAGCTTGACGACGAAGCTCGCGTTCATGATCAGCGAGACGATGGAAAAATCCTGGTTCATTCGGGCGGTGTCCTGGCTCGGGGAATGCGACGGTCTGACGCCGGGGGCGTGGCGCGGGTTCCGTGGAAAAGGTCCGATTATCGCGGCCCTGCGGCCAGCCCCTCGAGCAACTCGGCGGGAATGCGGCGGGGTTTGAAACTGTCGGTATCGACGCAGCCGATGCGGATATCCCCTTCGGCCAGGCGTTCGTCGCCCCGCCAGGCCACCTGGGCGATGTCCATCGACGCGCGGCCGGCCTCGCGCACCTCGACGGTGACCCGAAGCTGGTCGTCGAGCCGGGCCGGGCGCAGGTAGCGCACGCGGGTGTCGGCCACCACGAACATCACGCGCTGGTTCGCGCGCAGGGTTTCCTGCTCGAAGCCGCGGGCGCGCAGCCACTCGGTGCGGGCGCGCTCGAAGAACTTCAGGTAGTTGGCGTAGAAGACGACGCCGCCGGCGTCGGTGTCTTCCCAGTAGATGCGCAGCGTGTGCGCGAACGCGGGTTCGGGGGCGAGGGTCATGGGTGCAGTGGGGGCGGCACGATGCCGTCCCGACTGCGGATTATGGCAAGACCCGCTTGTAGACCGGGCCCCAGGACGGGTGGCCCTGCTCGGAGCGGCTCAGCGCGAAGGCCGGATCGGCCTTGCGGGCTTCGCGGAAGGCGTTCTCGCACAGCGGCACGCGGTTGCTGGTGCAGTAGATGAACGCGAGGTACTTCTGCGCGGCGGCCATGTCCTTCGCGGACACGAGGCCCGCCTGCAGCGAGGCGTTGAGCTGTTTCTCGGACTCGGCGTACTGGCCGTCCTCGTACGTGCGGATGCCCGCCAGCAGGGCCTTCTCGGCCGGGCGGGCCGTCACGTCGAGCAGGCCGACCGGGGCCTGCGGCGGTTGCGCGCAGCCCGCGGCGAGCAGGAGCACCGCGGTGGAGAGCGACAGCAGCAGGGTCTTGGTCATGATCCGAATCGGTGTTTCACGTTGACGGGTTGGCCCGAGACGACGTTGACCGTGGCCGTGAACGGTGGGAATTCGTCGTTCCGGATCACCACGGTGTGGCGGCCTTCGGGCAGGTTGAGTTCGTTGAGCGGCGGAGCGGTGCCGACCGAGCGGCCGTCCACCTCGACGTTGCCCCATGGGCTGACGGCGATGCGCACGGTGCCGGTGGCGGCCACGGCCGGCGTGGCGGCCTTCTCGGCGCGTTCGCGGGCCTCGCGGGCGCGGCGTTCCTTGGGGGTTTCCTTCGGCGGCTTCGCGGGCTTGGCCTGGGCGACGTCGGCCGCCGGGGGCTTGGCGGCCGGGGTGGCGGGCGCGGGGGGGGTGAGCTTGACCGTGGGCAGCGGCGTTTCGGCCGCAGGCGTGGCGGGGGCGGCGGTGTTGGCGGCCACGAGGTTCGGGTCGGCCGGGGTCGGGCCGGCGGCGGGCGCTGGATCGGGCAGCGGCGGCACTGCGGACGCAGGCTCGGTGGTGGCTGCGACCTGTTCCGTGACCGCGGGCGCCGGTGCGGGCTCCACGGGCGGCGGCGTTTCGACCGGCGCGGGTTGTGCGGCGGACGCGGTGGGCAAGGCGGCCTGCAGGGCCTCGGCGCCGGTGCCGTGCGAGGTGAGGGACCACCAGGCGGCGCCCGCGACGGCGAGGCCCGCGACCCCGGCAGCAGCCCAGGCCAGGCGCCGCTTCGACGCGGTGGCGGGGGCCTCGGGGGCGTCGGCATCCTGTTGGGGATGTTCCTCGAGCCAGTGGCGCAGCTCGCGGGACAGCGACCGGGCCGAGCTGAACCGGTCGTCGCGGTTCTTCTGCATGGCGCGGGCAGCGATCTCGGAGAGCGCCTTCGGCACGGTGGCGTCCACCTCGTGCGCGGCCGGCGGCTCGTACTCGAGCACCGAACCGGTGATCTCGGACAGCGTGCTGCCGCGGAACGGGCGCACGTCGGTCAGCAGTTCGTACAGCACCACGCCGAGCGAGAAGACGTCGGTGCGGCGGTCGACGGTGTCGCCCCGGATCTGCTCGGGCGACATGTAGTACGGCGAGCCGCCGACCAGGTCGCCCTCGCCCTGCGCATCGTGCTGGTGCGCGACGCGGGCGATGCCGAAGTCGAGCACGCGCGGCTGCGTGCGCCCGACCATGAAGATGTTGGCGGGCTTGATGTCCCGGTGCACCACGCCCTTCGAGTGGGCGTAGGCGAGGGCGTCGGCGACGCGGCGGATCACGAGCGCGGCCTGCGTGGGCGTGGGCCGCCAGCCTTCCAGGCGCAGCTGGCGCAGGTCACGGCCGCGCAGCAGTTCCATCGCGATGTACGGGCCCTGCTCGCTGACGCCGGCGTCGAACACCGTGACGATGTGCGGGTGGCTCAGACCGCCGGCGGCGCGGGCCTCGTTGAGGAACAGGGCGTTGAACGAGTCACGCTCGTCGGCCGAGATCTCGAGGTTCAGCGTCTTGATGGCGATGAGGCGCGACAGCAGCGGGTCGTGCGCGGCGTAGACGCGGCCGAGGCCGCCCTCGCCGATCTGGTACTTGAGCGCGTAGCGGCCGATGTGGCCGATGGTGGAGAGCTGGTCGGTGGCGACGACGGCCTTCGCGGGCTGGGTGCCGGGCTGGCTCTCGGGACCGCTGTCGGGGCTGGCGTAGGTGCGTGCGGCCGGCGTGGCGGACAGGCCCAGGTCCGTGTCGCTCCACGGCGCGGAGTCCGGGGCGGATGTCGCGTCGGCAGGGGCGGGCAGGGACGGTTCGGGCTCGGGACCAGACATGGATGTGCAAAGGGCGTGGTTCGGCGACCACCACGAAAGCGAGCTTAGTGCAATGTGCCGGGGCCATGGCACCAAAAAGCACCGGCTTCGTTGATTTCGTAACACACCGACACGAAACACGACGCCCTGCAAGGAGTTCGATGCGCCGTGCCCACGAAGAGGTGTGAAAAAAGTCCAGGGCCTCGGGTGAGGGCCTGGACTGTTCGGGACAGCGGAATGGTTTTTCCGGTCAGCGCTTCGAGGCCTTGAAGGCCTCGACCTCGACCGCGCGCAGGTCCACGGCGGCCTTGTCGAGCACGCCGTTCACGTACTTGTGGCCGTCGGTGCCGCCGAAGCTCTTGGCGAGTTCCACGGCCTCGTTGATGGCGACCTTGTACGGGATGTCGATGCAGTGCTTGAGCTCGTACGCACCGATCATCAGCACGCCGTGCTCGATGGGGGACAGCAGGTTCGTCTGGCGGTCGACGTGGCGCTTGAGCACGCCGTCGAGGTCGGCGGCTTCGGCGATGCAGCCGTGCAGCAGCGCCTCGAAGTGGGCGGGATCGCACTTCTCGAAGCCTTCCTGCTCGCGCATGTGGGCGTCGATCACGGCGGCCTCGGTGCCCGAGATCAGCCATTCATAGAGGCCTTGCAGGGCCACCTCGCGCGAGCGGCGGCGGGCCGACTTCGGCGCGGCGGCCTTCGGGGTGCCGCGGGCGGCGGGTTTCTTCTTCGGGGTGTCGGTCACGAAAGGTCTTCCAGCAAATTGGCCATTTCCACGGCCACACGGGCGGCGTCGCGCCCTTTTTCTTCGGCGCGTGCCCACGCCTGTTCCTCGTTCTCGACGGTCAGGATCGCGTTGGCGATGGGCAGCTCGTGGTCGAGGGCGATGCGGGTCACGCCGGCGCCGCTCTCGTTGGCCACGAGTTCGAAGTGGTAGGTCTCGCCGCGGATGATGCAGCCGAGGGCGATGAGGGCGTCGAACCGGCCGCTCTCGGCCATCGCGTTGAGCGCGATGGGCACTTCGAGGGCGCCGGGCACGGTCACGTGCTTGATGTGCTTGGCCGACACACCCAGCGCCACCAGTTCGTCGATGCACGACGTGGCGAGCTGTTGCGTGAGCTTCTCGTTGAAGCGGGCCTGCACGATGCCGATGCGCAGGTCGGTTCCATCCAGATCGGTGGCCTGGCCCTTGTCAGCAGCTTGCATGGGTGGGTTCCTCGGAAAAAGGGAAAACGGGAATCGGTCGGATCACTCGGCCGCGACGAAGCCGGTCACCTCGAGGCCGAAGCCGGTCATGCTCGGCATGCGGCGCGGGCTGCCGAGCAGCTTCATGCGCGAGACGCCGAGTTCGCGGAGGATCTGGGCGCCGACGCCGTAGATGCGCAGGTCCATCTGGCCGCGCGGCGCGGCCGGGGTCGCCTCGACCTGCAGGCGCGACAGCAGCGACTTCGCGTCGTCGCCGCAGTTGAGGAGCACCGCGACGCCGCGGCCGGAGGCCTGCAGCGCGGCGAGGGCCTTCGGCAGCGGCCACGAGTGGCCGCAGGCGCCGGCATCCAGCAGGTCGAGCACCGAGAGCGGCTCGTGCACGCGCACGAGGACCTCGTCGCCCGAATCGACCGGGCCGTGGCTCAGCGCGAGGTGCACCCCGCCGGTGCGGTCGCGGAACGTGGTGCAGGTGAAGTCGCCCTGGGCGGTGTGCATGACCCGCTGGCCGAGCCGCTCGATGAGCGATTCGTTGCGGCTGCGGTAGCCGATCAGGTCGGCGATGGTGCCGATCTTGAGGCCGTGTTCCTTCGCGAAGACCTCCAGGTCGGGCAGGCGGGCCATGGTGCCGTCGTCCTTCATGATCTCGCAGATCACGGAGGTGGGGCTCAGGCCGGCCATGCCGGCGAGGTCGCAGCCGGCTTCGGTGTGGCCGGCGCGCATGAGCACGCCGCCGTCCTGCGCCTGCAGCGGGAAGATGTGGCCGGGCTGCACCAGGTCGGAGGCCTGCGCGTCCTTCGCGACGGCGGCCTGCACGGTGCGTGCGCGGTCGGCGGCGGAGATGCCGGTGGTCACCCCGGTGGCGGCTTCGATGGAGACCGTGAACGCGGTGCCGTGCTGCGTGCCGTTGCGCCGGGTCATGGGCGGCAGCTGCAGCCGTTCGCAGCGCTCGCGCGGCAGCGTGAGGCAGATCAGGCCGCGGCCGAAGCGGGCCATGAAGTTGATGGCCTCGGGTGTCACGTGGTCGGCGGCCAGCACGAGGTCGCCCTCGTTCTCGCGGTCTTCCTCGTCGACGAGGATGACCATGCGGCCGGCGGCCAGTTCGGCCACGAGTTCGGGGATGGGAGAGATCGGCATCGAAGGATTTTAGCCGGAGGGGCCGTCGATGCCGCTTCCTCACAACCGGTCATCCCGGCGGATGCCGGGATCCACTGCGTGCCGGGTGCGCCGTTCGACCCGTGGGCCCCGGCGTTCGCCGGGGTGACCCGCTAATTGTCAGCCGACCGAGCGCAGCGACAGGATCCGCTCCGTGTACCGCGCGATCTGGTCGATCTCGAGGTTCACCCGGCTGCCCGCCTTGAGCTGGCCCAGCGTGGTGTGTTCCAGCGTGTGCGGGATCAGGTTGATGCTGAACTCGCAGCCGGTGGCGCGGTCTTCCGTGCGGTTCACGGTGAGGCTCACGCCGTTGACGGTGATGGAGCCCTTGTAGACCAGGTAGCGGGCGAGGTCGGTCGGCGCCTCGATGCGCAGTTCCCACGATTCGCCCACCGGGGCGAAATGGGTGACGGTGCCGACGCCGTCGACGTGGCCGCTGACCAGGTGGCCGCCCAGGCGGTCGCTGGGGCGCAGGGCCTTCTCGAGGTTCACGGAACCCTCGGTGGCGAGGCCGGCGGTCTTGTCGAGGCTTTCGGCGGAGATGTCGATGGTGAAGCGGCGGACCGCGGGGTCGAAGGTGGTGACCGTCATGCAGGCGCCGTTCAGCGCGATGCTGTCGCCGAGTTGCACGTCGTCGAGGTAGGCCGCGGGGGTCTCGATCGTCAGGCGCTTGCCGTGGGACGGGTCGGCGCCGAGGGCCTCGACGGCGGTGATGCGGCCGAGGCCGGTGATGATGCCTGTGAACATGGTGGTGGGTCGTGAAGGTGGGTCAGAAGGTGTGCATGTCGGAGTCGTTCACACCTTCTCAGGGGCGGGCCAGCACGCGCAGGTCGGTGCCGACACGCTCGACGTCGTGGAACTGTAGCGTCACCGCGTCGCCCAGGTCGGTCAGCGGGCCAAAGGTGGCGAGGTCGCGCCCCGGGCCCAAGAGTTTCGGGGCGAGGTAGACGAGGTATTCGTCGACGAGGCGCTGCTGCACGAAGGCGCCGCTCAGCGTGCGCCCCGCCTCGACGTGCAGTTCGTTGATGCCGCGCTCGCCCAGCAGGCGCAGCACGGTGGGCAGGTCGACGCGGCCGTCGGGGGCCGGGGCCTCGACGATCTCGGCGCCGCGGGCGCGCAGTGCGTCGGCCCGGGTGGCCTCGGCGCGGGCGGTGAAGATCAGCACGGAGCCCGGGGCGTCGAGGATGCGTGCCTCGGGTGGTGTGGCCAGCTGCGAATCGAGGACCACGCGCAGCGGCTGGCGGGGCGTGTCGACGAGGCGCACGTCGAGGCGGGGGTTGTCGTCGCACACGGTGCCCACGCCGGTGAGCACGGCGCCCGCGCGGCGGCGCCACGCGTGGCCGTCGGTGCGGGCCGCTTCGCCGGTGATCCACTGGCTGACGCCGTTCTCGAGGGCCGAGCGCCCGTCGAGGGACACGGCCGCCTTCAGCCGCACCCACGGCCGGCCGCGCTGCATGCGCGAGAAGAAACCGATGTTGAGATCACGGGACTCGTCGCCGCCGAGGCCCACATCCACCCGGAGGCCCGCCGCACGCAGGCGCGCATGGCCCTGGCCGGAGACCAGCACGTTCGGGTCCTCGATGGCGGCCACCACGCGGCCGAGGCCCGCGGCCACCAGGGCGTCGCAGCAGGGCGGCGTGCGGCCGTGGTGCGAGCAGGGTTCCAGCGTCACATACGCGGTGGCCCCGCGCACGTCCTCGCCCCGCGCGGCGGCGTCGCGCAGCGCCATCACCTCGGCATGGGGGCCGCCCGCCTGCTGCGTGTGGCCCTGGCCCAGCACCCGGCCGGCCGCGTCGGTGATGACACAGCCGACGCGGGGGTTCGGCTCGGTGAGCGCGATGGCCTGGCGCGCGAGCGCGAGGGCCTGCCGCATCGCCGCCTGATCGGCGGGGGACGGGTCGGGGAAGGACGGGCTGAGAAGGGTCACGGCTGGTGCGGAACGGTGTCGGCCAAGTCGACATTGTGAGGGGCGTGGGGACCGGGCGCTCCGGCCGGGCAGGCCTGGTCACCGCGGACCACGAGGAAGTTCTGCTGCAGCAGGGAGGTGGTGACGTTCGTGTACGTGGCCGGGTGCTCCTCGTTGCGGTCGATGGCGCCGCTGCCGTCGACGTCGGCGACGTAGCGGCACACGCGGTGGTGGTCGCGGTGCAGGCCGAGGCGCCAGCCCGAGGGAACGAGGTCGAGTCGGCCCGACCAGCCGGCGCCGTGCGCGGGCAGGGGCACGACGCAGGTGTACCGGGCGAACCGTTCCGCGGCGGCGTCGTCTGCGTCGGCTGCGGTGGCGAGGGATTCAACCGAGCAGGTGGCCGGGGCCGCGGATCCGTCCAGCGAAAGTGCCACCTCGAACGGGCGCGGCGGGTCGCCCGGCGTGTGCGGGTCGGGCGGGGCCGTCGCGGAGAAGCGCACGTGGCCGGTGAGCCATCGGCCCTGGAACGGTTCGCAGCCGGTGGGGGCGCGCTCCGGCGGGGGCGTGTTGGCGCAGGCGGCCACGATGTCGCCCGTGAGGCCATCGACCAGGAACGCGAGGCCGTTCGGGTGACCCGGCGCCGAGCCGGGCGCCCAGAGGTGATGGCCTCCCACGGCCTCACGGGCGCCCTCCGGGACGGCGGCGTGGCGCCCGTGCGGCCGGGCCACGGGGCCGGGGAGCGCGGGTTGCACCAGCAGCGCGGCGTGCAGCGGCAGGGCGCTGTCGATCGCGGTGGGGACGAGCACCTGGTGCGCGACACCCTGGCGGTCGGACCAGCGGACCTCGACGGCGCCGAGTTTCATCGGGGCGTCGGCATCGGCCGCGAAGGCGGTGTGCACGGTGAAGCGCGTGGCCGCGGTGTCCACCACGCGGGTGGATGGACCGATGGCATCGAACCCGTCCAGGCCCGGTTCGGCGACCGGGACGGTGAAGGCGCGCAGGCGTTCGAGCATGTCGCGCGCGAGCTGCACGGCCTGCTGGCGCTCGTGCAGCTGGCCCGCGTCGGCATGCGCCCGGGCCTGCTGGTGCAGCGTGGCGAACAGCGCGAGCGAGAGCAGGGCGAACGCCACCAGCGCCTCGAGCAGGGCGACGCCGCGGGCGCCGCTCGTGCGGTTCCTCATTCGAAGTCCCTCCAGCTGCCGGGCACGCGCACGAAGGTGCCGGTGCGGTGGCGCAGGGCCTGCAGCGTGGGCAGGTCGTGGCGGACCCGCGTGGTGCCGCTGCCCGAGAGGTCGCCCTCGGCCACGACGGCGCCGATGACCTCGGTCGAGCCGGGCGAGTCCCAACGAGGCGACCGGGCCCACACGAGCCCGTGGACGTGCACCTCGGCGGCGAGGTGCACCGGCCCGTCGACCACCAGCAGCACCGGGTGCTCCGGGGTGCCGAGGGTGGCGGGGGCCGCGAGGTGCAGCCCGCCCGCGAGCCACAGCATCGGATGGTGCACCCGGGGGCCGAGCAGCGCGTGCAGGGCCGTGTCGCACGGCGTGCTGCAAGGGACTTCGCGCACGGCGGGCAGGGCGCGCCAGCCGGCCGGGTCCATGTGGAAGTGGCGCGTGAAGGCGGTGGCAGGCTCGATGGCCTGCAGCGACGGGTCGGCCGCGGACAGCAGCGAGGACCGTGGCGCGCCCGGAGGACCCTGGACGTCCAGGCGGCCGGCGTTCACCGCCCCGCCCGTGCGCAGGGCCAGCGTGCCGGGGCGGGCGCCGGTGGCGACGGACCAGGGGGCGTCGCCCAGGTCGAGGCGCCCGTGGACGGTCAGCGCGGCGGCCGGCGGGTGGGCCAGGGCCGGCAGGTGGCCCACCGAAACGACCGCATGGGCCCGCGCGTCAGCCCGGGCGCCCTCGGGGCCGCCGCAGCCGGGGTCCCAGCCACTGCAACCGGTGGCGGTGAGTCGCATCACGTCGGACGGGGTGTCCGTGTCCAGCCGCACCGAAAACGCGGCGAGGGGCGGCGGATCGGCGTCCCAAGGTGCGGCGCCGGGCGTGGCGCAGCGGCATGTCCACCCGGTCTCGCGGATCGCGCAGGCGGCGGGGTGGGGCGAGGGACTCCAGGCGCCGTCGTCACTGGGGTCGCCCGCGAACGTCTCGCGGAACGTGGGGCCCGTGCTGCCCGGTTCGGGCCGGCAGGTGGTGTCGACCGGCGTGCCCGCATTCAGCCGGCCGAGCAGCCAGTCGATGCCGGCGTCGGCGGCTTCGGCCGCGATGGCGGCGCGCTGCTGGTTGGCCGCGAGGCGCTGGCTGGTGAGCAGGTGGCCGTGCACGACACCGGCCAGCAGCAGGACCATGCCGGCCACCGTGAACACGACGGAGAGTGCGGCGCTGCCGCGAATGCGCGAGGGGGTCATGGCGGGCAGGCCCCCACGCGCTGGTCGTTCCGCAGCCGGACATGCCCGGCCGCGCGCCGCACCGGCGAGCCGGGCTGGGGCAGCGTGGCGTCGATGGCCACGTCGAACCCCAGCGTGCGGACCCGGGGCGGGCAGGCAGGGTCGTCGCCGGGACACGGCCGGGGGCACGCCGCGCCGAACGGGCGCTCCTGCGCGCGGGGTTCGATGTGCAGTGCGGTGACGTGCAGCCGCGACGGATCGGTGAGCGGCTGCCAGCGGCCGTTGCCGAGTTCGATGTCGAGCACGTTCTGCCGCAGGCGGAAGCCGAACTGCTCGTGGCGGGCGACGGCGTTTCCATCGTCGGGCGGGTGGCCGGGACTCGAGTAGGTGAAGCGCAGCGTGTCGGGCGCCTCCTCGGTGAGGCCGTGGGGGTTGGGGGCCGGCTCCGGGGCGCCGGGGCGCCAGATGCCGTCCCGCGCGGCATGGGCCCAGTATCCGGCGCGGCGCAGGTGGCGGGCCAGGAGGTGGGCGGTGGCGTGGAGGTCCTGGTCGAGGCGGTCTTCGAGGAGCAGGCGGCGGGTGTCCCGGGCCTGCTGGACGAGGGCGGCCAGGGCCACGGCGGTGACGAACAGGCCGAGGGCCAGGCCCACCATCAGCTCGGCGAGGGACAGGCCGTGCTGGCGGCGGCGTGAGAGCGGAGGGCGCCGCATCACCGGCTCCAGCACCGGCGGTTGGCGGGCTCGGGGTTTTCCTCCCCGGCCGCGGTGTGCGACTGCAAGGAGGTGTGGGCCTGTTCCAGGCGGAGCAGCAGCACGGCACAGCCGGTGTCGGCCCGCTGGCCGCCCTGGGCCTCGGCCCGCAGCAGGTAGCCGGCCCCGTCCGGGTCGTGCACGCTGAGGCGGTAGTGGCCCTCGGTCGACGTGGCCGCCGCACCCAGTTCGGCCGCGGTGGCGTAGCCGGGGTGGTCGCTGCGCCAGCGCGCCTGGTGCTGCTGCAGCTGCATCAGCGCCAGATGCCCGTCGACGCGGCGTGCCCGCAGCCAGTGGGTGTGGAGGGCCGGCCAGGCGAACAGCGCGAGCACGGCGACGATGACCAGCACCACCAGGACCTCGACCAGCGTGAAGCCGCGGGCCCGCACGTCAGCACGCCGCATGGCCCGCCACCGTACCGCCCGGCGAGCACGAGCGCACGCGGCCCATGACGCTGACGATCTGGTTCACCGATGCGCCCGACGGGATGCTCAGCTGGAAGGTGCCCGCGGGCGTGCAGGTGCCCAGCTGCGGGTCGAAGTGGAGCGACGCGGCCGGCGCCTGCAGCGTCAGCCGCCGCGACGCCGGAAGGTCGACCTGGCGCAGCCACGAGGCTTCCCCCGTGCAGCGGCCGCTGCATGAGCAGGCCGAGGCCGGGCCGGTGTGCACGAGGTAGCACGTGCCGAGCGCCCCGTCGGACAGCACGGACAGGCGGACCGGCTCGTTGCGCACCACGGCTTCGGAGCGCGCGAACTGCAGGTCGTGGGCGAGGGCGGTGGCGGCGGCGTCGAGGCGCCAGCGGTCGACGAGGGACTGCAGCGGGGGCCCGGCGAGCAGCGCGAGCACCGCCAGGAGGGCCAGCACCACGAGGGCCTCGACGAGCGTGAAGCCGCGCGGGCGGGACGGAGAGGGGGCGTGGAAGGACATGCCCTCCACTGTAGGAACCGCCCGCGATGCACCGGCCGAGGTGGCCGGGGCCTAACCCGTGCCGTGCACAGGTGGTGCGGGGGCGGGGTTCAGATGTCGCGGATCAGTTGCCTGAACTCGTCGACGTCCTCGAAGCTGCGGTAGACCGAGGCGAAGCGGACGTACGCCACCTTGTCGATGCGCTTGAGCTCGCGCATGACGTACTCGCCGAGGCGCGTGGACGGGACTTCCTTCGTGCCGCTGTTGAGCAGCTTGTCCTGGATGCGTTCCATGGCCGCGTCGATCTGCTCGACGCTCACCGGCCGCTTGCGCAGCGCGAGGCTCATCGAGGCGCGGATCTTCGAGGGATCGAACTCCGCCCGCGTGCCGTCCTTCTTGACGACGTGGGGCATGGCGATCTCGGCGCGTTCGTACGTGGTGAAGCGCTTGTCACAGCTCTGGCACCGGCGGCGCCGGCGCACGACATCGCCTTCGTCGGACTCGCGGGTCTCGACGACCTGGGTTTCCTCGTGGCTGCAGAAGGGGCAACGCATCGTGGCGGGGCGGGTGCGAACGGCCGGCGCGCGCGAGCGCGCACCGGCCGTGGACAGGTCAGCGGTAGACCGGGAAGTCGCGCGTCAGTGCCGCGACCTTGGCGCGCACGGCGGCCAGGTTGGCTTCGTCGTGCGGATTGTCGAGCACGTCGGCGATCAGGTTGGCGGTGGCCCGCGCCTGTTCTTCCTTGAAGCCCCGCGTGGTGAACGCCGGCGAACCCAGGCGGATGCCGCTGGTGATCATGGGCTTCTGCGGGTCGTTCGGGATGCCGTTCTTGTTGCAGGTCATGTGGGCCAGGCCCAGGATGGCCTCGGCTTCCTTGCCGGTCAGGTTCTTCGGGCGCAGGTCGACCAGCATCACGTGGCTTTCCGTGCGGCCGCTGACGATGCGCAGGCCGCGCTGCACCAGCGTCTCGGCCAGCACGGCGGCGTTCTTCACGACCTGCTGCTGGTAGGCCTTGAACTCGGGCGACAGGGCTTCCTTGAAGGCCACGGCCTTCGCGGCGATGACGTGCATCAGCGGGCCGCCCTGGATGCCGGGGAAGATCGCGCTGTTGATCTTCTTCGCGATGTCTTCGTTGTTCGTCAGGATGACGCCGCCACGCGGGCCGCGCAGGCTCTTGTGCGTGGTGGACGTGACGACGTCGGCGAACGGCACCGGGTTCGGGTACACGCCCGCGGCGATCAGGCCGGCGTAGTGGGCCATGTCGACCATGAAGTACGCGCCGACGGCCTTGGCCACCTTGGCGAAACGTTCGAAGTCGATGCGCAGGCTGTAGGCCGAGGCGCCGGCGATGATCAGCTTGGGCTTGTGCTCGTGGGCCAGGCGTTCCATCGCGTCGTAGTCGATGGCTTCGTTGGCGTCCAGGCCGTAGCTCACGACCTTGAACCATTTGCCGCTCATGTTGAGCTGCATGCCGTGGGTCAGGTGACCGCCTTCGGCGAGGCTCATGCCCATGATGGTGTCGCCCGGCTGCAGCAGGCCGAAGAACACGCCCTGGTTGGCCTGCGAGCCCGAGTTGGGCTGGACGTTGGCGAAACCGGCGCCGTAGATCTGCTTCAGGCGGTCGATGGCGAGCTGCTCGGCGATGTCGACGTACTCGCAGCCACCGTAGTAGCGCTTGCCGGGGTAGCCCTCGGCGTACTTGTTCGTGAGCTGGGTGCCCTGCGCGGCCATGACCGCCGGCGACGCGTAGTTCTCGGACGCGATCAGCTCGATGTGGTCTTCCTGGCGCTGGTTCTCGTTCTGGATGACGGCCCAGAGCTCGGGATCGACGGAAGCGATGGTGGATTGGGAACGGTCGAACATGGTGTGGCAGTCCTCTTGGAAAAGAAGTCCCGGGTGGAACACCTGCCGAAGGGTCCGCAGAGGAACCTCGTTGGCAAACGATCACAGGGCTGCCCAGGCGAACGGCTGAAACGACCGGGGCTGTTGCCCCTGCCGCCTGCGCTTCCCGGTGGTTCACCACCTCAGGCTCGCGAACGCTCGGTTCGTGACGCCCCATCGCCAGTTGCGCAGGTGACGGAGTGTACCGCGAGGCGCCCCAGGCGCCAAACCGCGGCTCGGTTCAAGGATCAGTTCAGCAGGGCGACCTTGTCGCCCGCGGGGGCGTGCGAGGCGCTCGTGCGCACGACGGCGTCCGCGGCCGGTTCGGTGGCGGGTGCCTCGACCGGGTCGTTGGCCACGGCCGTGACCGGCGGCGGCGAACCCAGCGGGGCGTTGACCGGCACGTGGCTGCCACCGGAGATGGCGCGCAGGTGGGCCTGCTCGGCCAGCACCTTCCAGGCGTAGCCGCCATCGTCGGCGAGGTTGGCCGCACCCACGTAGAAACGCAGGCCGCCTTCGATGCTGCCGGCGCGGGCGATGCATTCCTTCAGCACGCGCACGCCGACGCGCAGGTTCGTCACCGGATCGAACGCGGCGTGGTTGCCGCCGAACGGTTCGTACTTGTCGTCGTGGACGCGGGTCATGACCTGCATCAGGCCCTGGGCGCCGACCGGGCTCTGGGCGAACGGGTTGAAGCTCGACTCGATGGCCATGATGGCCAGGATCAGCGTGGGCTCGACGTTGGTCTTCGCGCCGACGGTCCAGGCCTCCTTCACGAGGCGGCTCACGGGTTCGGGCGCGACCTTGTAGCGGCGCGAGATCCAGACGGCCACGGCGGCCTGCTGCTTCGTGAGGTCCTTCAGGTCGGCCGCGGTGGCGCGCAGGATGGCGTCAGGCTCGTTGAACGAGGCGAGGGCCTCGATGGTGCCTTCCGTGCGGGCCTCGTGGCGGGCCTGCAGCCAGCCGAGGGCCTGGGATTCGAACGAGGCGCGCAGGTCGGCGCGTCCGGCGGCGAACACCAGCAGCGCCACCAGGGCGAAGCCGACGAGCGCGAAGGTGTTGTGGCTGACTTCCAGCAGGCCGTGGCCCACGTCGCGCAGGAACACCCGGGTGCCCCGTGCGACGGATTGAGCCGCACCCATGACGGGGGCGGTTCGTTGACGAATGGTCTTCATGTCACTCCTGTCCTCATCGCCATCATCCCGCGCATGGCCCCGGGTGGGGGCCCCTCACGCAGGGGGACAGCGATAATCTGCCGCATCGCCCAGGGCCCGATCCGTTGGTGCCGGACCCTGCGCCGATGCAGCTTCTTCTCAGTGAGTGCCCTCGGTTCACGTCAACGAACCGGAGCACGGGTAATCCCTGATCTGTGTCAGAGTGCGCGGATTCTAGGAAGACGATTTCTAATGAGTCAAGAATATGAAACTCATCTCTCATAACTCAAAAGCATGAAATACCGCGATTTGCGTGACTTCATGGCGGGTCTGGAACGGGACGGCGAACTCCGTCGGATTGCGGACCCTGTATCCACGCGGCTTGAAATGACAGCGGTCAGTGACAAGGTGTTGCGGGCCGGCGGCCCGGCGCTCTGGTTCCAGAACCCGACGGGTTACAAAATTTCGGCCTTGACGAACCTGTTCGGAACGACAGGTCGGGTGGCCCGGGGCATGGGTGCCAAGGACCTGACGGAACTCCGGGACGTGGGCCGGGTGCTCGCCAGCCTGAAGGAACCCGAACCGCCGCGCGGCCTGAAGGACACCGGCCGCCTGCTGCAGATGGCCAAGGCGCTGTGGGACATGAAGCCCGCGTCCGTGCGCAAGGCGCCGTGCCAGGAGGAGGTGCTCCAGGGCAGCGAGGTGGACCTGGACGAATTGCCGGTGCAGACGTGCTGGCCGGGCGACGCGGGCCCCCTGATCACATGGGGCCTCGTGATCACCCGCGGTCCGCAGTCGGTCGCGAACCCCCGGCGCCGCCAGAACCTCGGCATCTACCGCCAGCAGGTGATCGGTCGCCGTCAGGTGATCATGCGCTGGCTCGCCCACCGCGGTGGCGCGCTCGACTTCCGCGACTTCGCCCGTGTGAACCCGGGCCAGCCGTTCCCCATCGCCGTGGCGCTCGGCGCCGACCCGGCCACCATCCTGGGCGCCGTGACCCCGGTGCCCGACACGCTTTCCGAATACCAGTTCGCCGGCCTGCTGCGCGGCGGACGCACCGAGGTGGTCGACACCGGCGTGGGCGAGGCCGGCACGATGCTGCAGGCCCCGGCGTCGGCCGAGATCGTGCTCGAGGGGCACATCCCCCCGGCCGAGCCGGGCTGGACCGGCGTGAGCGAACGCGGCGTGCCGATGAAAGAGATCGGCGGCTACCTGCACGCACTGGAGGGCCCGTTCGGCGACCACACCGGCTATTACAACGAGCAGGACTGGTTCCCGGTGTTCGAGGTCACGCGCCTCACGCGCCGGCACGACCCCATCTACCACTCCACCTACACGGGCAAGCCGCCGGACGAGCCGGCCGTGCTGGGCGTGGCGCTGAACGAGGTGTTCGTGCCCATCCTGCAGAAGCAGTTTCCCGAGATCACCGATTTCTACCTGCCGCCCGAGGGCTGCAGCTACCGGATGGCGATCATCAGCATCCGCAAGAGCTACCCCGGCCACGCGAAGCGGCTGATGTTCGGCGTGTGGAGCTTCCTGCGCCAGTTCATGTACACGAAGTTCATCGTGGTGACCGACGACGACGTGGACATCCGCAACTGGCAGGAGGTGATCTGGGCCATCACGACCCGCATGGACCCGGTGCGCGACACCACGCTGGTGGAGCACACGCCCATCGACTACCTGGACTTCGCGTCACCCGTGAGCGGCCTCGGCGGCAAGATGGGGCTGGACGCCACGAACAAGTGGCCGGGCGAGACGGCGCGCGAATGGGGTCGCACCATCGCGATGGACGCGGACGTGGAGGCGCGTGTAGCGCATCTGTTCGACGCCGTCATGAAACCTTCGAACTGAGGCGGGGTTATCCATAGAGACGGCGACCTTGCAAGCCGGGCCGACAGCGCCTAACTTCTAGTCACCTGCCACGCAGGTGCAACCCAAGTCGCAGTCTCTGCGCACAGGAGCCCCGGACTCCATTCCTCCGGAGCCCCGAAACGACGGCGTCAGCCGTCCACCCCTCCCACCGTTCTGGTCGGGAGGGGTTCTTATTTGTGCCCCCGCTCAGGCGCCGGTGATGCTGGCGGCAAATTCGTGGAGGACGCCGTTCACTTGCAGGAAGCCTTGGGCCGACGGCACCCAGTCGAGCCAGGGGGCCCGGTTGGACTTGGCGAGGCCCATCGGGGCGGGCTGGATGCGGATGGTCCCGCCAGCGGCGGCTTCGAAGAGCTTCACCGCGCGGGGCATGTGGGTGCCGTGGGTGACGAGCACGATGTGATTGATCTGGTCGGCGCGCAGCAGGGCCACGGTGCGCAGCGCGTTTTCGCGGGTGTCGCGGGAGGTGTCCTCGATCCACTTCAGCGGGCGGCCGAATTCCTGGGAGGCGATGCGGGCGCCGATCTGGGCTTCGGTCTGGCTGTCGGGGAGGGCGCCCCAGCCCACGCCGCCGCTCATGGCCATCGGGATGCCCGTCTCGCGGTTCAGCCACACGGCGTAGCGCAGCCGCTCGAGGGACCAGGGCTTCAGGTTGGCCACGCCGTATTCGGGGGCGAGGGCTTCGGCGCCGCCGCCCAGGACCACGATGGCGACGGGCTTGCGTGCGCGGGCCTCGTCCTTGAGTTCGGCGATGTCGGAGAGGGACAGCGGCTTCGGCGGCTTCAGCGCGACCGTGGTCAGCAGCTGGGCCGTGCCCACGCAGGAGCCGAGCCAGAGACCGATCACGCTCACGATGACGACGAACCACCCGAGGCCGCGACGGGGGAGGATGAGCCGCGCGCCGATCAGGACCAGCAGGAGCAGCGGCACCGGTGGCAGCAGCAGTGCGCCGGCGATGGGTTTCCAGGACTCGATGCCGAGCAGGGTCAGCAGGCCGTTCATGCGGTGGCTTTCTTCGGGGTGGGGGGCACGTTCCGGATGCGGATTGTGGGCCACGCCGGGGTCACTGCCCGGGGCGCCGGGCGTGACTTATTGCCGGGCCGCGCGGCGGCCCGGTGACCAAGTGTCAGCGCGAGCGCGCTTCGAAGATGGCGGCCGTGGTGTTCACGGCGTGTGTGGCGACCTGGCTCAGGTTCGCGGCGACCACGTCGAGCGGGTAGGTGCCCGAGACCACGCCGCCATAGGCCAGTTCCACGCCGACGACGTCGGGGGCCAGCCCCTCGATGGCCGCGACCAGGGCCTCGCCGAAGGACGGCAGGTCTTCGTCGTCATAGAGCGTCTCGGCCTCGTAGCTGACGCGGTAGGCGAAGGCGGCGGTCTCGGTCTGTTCGATGTCGATGCGGACGATCATGGTGGTGGGGCGTGCAGGCGTCTTCGGAAAGACGGCATTGTCCCCCGGAACCCCCTCAGCAGGCGAGGCGGTGGCGTTCGCGGTAGATCACTTCGCGCGCGCGCGCGAGGGCGTGCGTCAGCGCGGCTTCCGGCGACGGCCAGCGGTGGCCGCACGCGATGCTGTCGTCGCGGTAGGCGACCGGGCCCGAGCCGTTCGGCCCGGTCATGCGGCTGACGACCACCGCGGCGATGTAGCCGTCGCCACAGGGGCCCTCCACGGCGCCGGCGTAGATGCGGTAGTCGCCTTCGGTTCTTTCGTCGAAATGCATGGCTTGTCTCCTCGCGCCTGCGCACTGCTGCAGGCCATGGCGCCATCTTCGGGGCCGCGGCGCGGGGGCGCCATCCACCGGAAGGGCGTGACACCCATGAGAGGGGACCGGCCGTTTCGAAACCCTGTCAGCCTGCGAGGGCGACCCGGTCCCGGCCTTCGTCCTTTGCCACGTAGAGGGCGTGGTCGGCGCGTTCGAGCGTGTCCGCCCAGTCCTCGTCGTCGGGCACGAGGCTGCTCACGCCGATGCTCACCGTGACGAGCACGCCGTCGCCCGTGAGGACGGACGACGTGGCGGCGCGCAGCCGTTCGGCCACGGCCATGGCGACGGCCGGGGGCGTTTCGGGCAGCAGCACGCAGAACTCCTCGCCGCCCAGGCGGCCGAGCAGGTCCTGCTCGCGCAGCAGCTTCATCCACCGATCGGCGCAGGTCTTGAGCACGCGGTCGCCCACCGCATGGCCGTGGCGGTCGTTGATGAGCTTGAAATGGTCGATGTCGAGGGCCAGCAGCGTCATCGGCCGGTCGAAGCGTTTCGCCCGCAGGAACTCGCGCTCGGCGACCCCGCTGAAGGCCCGCCGGTTGCAGGTGCCCGTGAGCTCGTCGGTGGTGGCCAGGCGCTGCAGTTCCCGCTGGGCTTGCCGCAGCGCGCGCTGGGAGCGGTGCAGGAACGCGGTGAACGCGATCACGGCGAGCGTGATCAGCGCGCACGTGATGACCACCGCGCGCAGCCGGACGTGGTAGGGCTCCATGACCTCGGCGAGGCCGCGCGAGACGACCACGGTGACCGGCACGCCGTCGAGCCGCTCGTAGGTGCCGAAGCGGGCGATGCCGTCGGTCATCATGCCCTTGCTGGTGAACGTGCCGTTGTCGTGGGCTTCGACGTCCTCTGCGAAGTTCTGCACGCTGCGCACGTCGCGCCCGAGGAAGCGGGGCTCGAACGGCGTGCGCGACAGCAGCACGCCGTCGCGCCGCACGAAGCTGATGGTGCCGTCGGGCTGGTAGCGCAGGCGGTCGTGGATCTCGAACAGGCGGTTGAGCTGCACGGCGCACGTGACGAGGGCGAAACGTCCGGCCGGCTGCTCGAGCCGCCACGACACCGGGATGGACCACTCGCCGGTCACGCGGCTCTGCACCGGCTTGCCCACGAACACGGCGCGGGGAGACCGCACGCCCTCGTGCGCCTGGGCGTAGTCGCGGTCGCCCACGTTCGTGGGTTCGCGGCCAGGCACCCAGGGGAGCGTGTAGAGCTTGCCGTCGCGATCGACGATGCGCAGGTCGATGAGCCCGCGCGACGAGCGGCTCATCTCGGCCACCAGCGCGGTGAACGCCGGGTCGGTGAGCGGGTCGATGTCGGGGTGCGCGCGCAGCCACAGGTCGAGCGTGCGCAGGTCGGTCTCGATGGCCCGGAACAGGCCTTCGGCGTGCTGCGCCACGGCCGTGTTGACGAGCCGCACGTCGCGGGACGCCTGCTCGAGCAGGCGGGTGCGCTGGACCGAGAAGAAGACGATCAACGCGACCCAGAGGGCGGTGAGCAGTGCGCCCACCATGAGAATCAGACCGAACCGCTGAGCAGCGTCGGCGACGCGTCCGACGCGTGCCATGTGAAGCATGAAAAACTCGCTAACCAACGACGGGGTAGGCAAATTTTACGTTCCGCCTCCCCGGTGCGCCGGGTGACAGCCCGCCCGAACGCGGGGGGGCGGCTGTCAACAATGCACGTTTCTCAGGCCGGTGCAGCCGCGAGACGGACGTCGTCGCGCCGCGCCTCGCGGATCGGCAGGTGCACGAGGGCCGCACCCACGGCCAGCACGATGTCGGCGTACCACATCCAGTCGTAGCTGCCGGTCCATTCGAACGACTTGCCGCCCAGGTACGCGCCGAGGAACCCGCCGATCTGGTGGGCCAGCATCACGATGCCGAACAGCGTGGCCATGCGCGCCGGCCCGAACATCTTCGCGACGAGCCCGGCCGTGGGGGGCACGGTGGACAGGTAGGTCACGCCGATGACCGCGGCGAAGATCAGCATCGTGGTCTCGGTCTTCGGGGCCAGCAGGAACACGAGCACGGCGAGCCCGCGGGTCGCGTAGAGCAGCGACAGCAGCGACTTCATGCGCCAGCGGCCGCCCTGGAACGACACCGCCCAGCCCATCGCGAGGCTCCCCACGATGTTGAAGAGCCCGATGGTGCCGAGCGCCCACGCGCCCACCTGGGGCGGGAGCTGACACGCGGCGACCACGCCGGGCAGGTGGGTCGCGATGAAGGCGACGTGGAAGCCGCACACGAAAAAGCCCAGGCACAGCAGCACGTAGCTGCGGTTCGTGGCGGCGCGGCGCAGCACGGCGCCGAGCGGCTCCGCGGCGGCGGCGGGGGCCGCGGCCGCAACCGCGGCGGGCGGCGTCGAGGCGCCGCGCAGCACCCAGGCCGCCGGCAACGCGAACAGCGTGATGAGGCCCAGCGCCTGCACGGCGGTGATCCAGCCCGCGGCCGCCGAGATGCCGGCGGCGAGCGGGGCGAAGACGAACTGGCCGAACGACCCGCCCGCGTTGACGATGCCGGTGGCCATGCCGCGGCGCTCGGCGGGCACGAGCCGCATCGTGGCACCCATCAGCACCGCGGGACCGGCCATGCCCGATCCGCCCGCGGCCATCACGCCGATGGCGAGGATCAGGCCGAGCGTGGTGGTCATCATCGGCACGAGCACGGTGCCCACCGCGAGCAGCACGATGCCGGCGGCCAGCACCCGGCCGGCGCCGAACCGGTCGGCGGCCATGCCCGCGAAGGGCTGGGTGAGGCCCCACCACAGCTGGCCGAACGCGAAGGCGAGGCTGATGTTCGCGAGGCCGAGGCCGGTGGACGTGTTGAGCGGCCCGAGGAACAGGCCCATCGACTGGCGCGCGCCCATCGTCAGCGAAAACGTGCCGGCCGCGGCCAGCAGCACGAGGCCCGTCGCGACGGCGCGGGCCCGGGAGGTGTCATTCATCGGTGGATCCTTCGGGAGGGGTGCCCAGGATGTCCAGGCATTCGTCGATCAGTGCGTGGAGCCGCGCGACACGGTCGGTGCCGAGCGACTGGTTCAGCGATTCCTGCGCGTGTTTCCAGGCCTTGCGGGCCTCGGTGCGTTTCTCGCGTCCGGCGGCGGTGGCGACGACGAGCCGGCTGCGCGCGTTTTCGCCCGGCCCCTGTTCCACGAGGCCCGCGGCGATCAGGGGCTGGAGGTTGCGGGTGAGGGTGGACGGTTCCATGCGCATGTGCGCGGCGAGGTCGGACGGGCGCACCGGTCCGAGGGCCACCACGTGCGACAGCAGCGAGTACTGGGTGGTCTTCAGCCCGCTGGCGGTCACTTCGGCGTCGTACAGGCGGCTGACCTGGCGCGTGATCTGGCGCAGCTTCAGGTTCGTGCAGCCGACCGGAATGGGCAGGTCGGCGGGCGCGGCGGAGGTGCGGGTGGTGCGTGGCATGTTTCAATTGTAGCCACAACATTTGCAGCTGCAAGTGTCTAGAATGCCCAAGACCCTTCGATCCGATGGAGACCTCCATGAGCACCGACCTTGCGACCCCCGATCCCGAGACCGTCCTCGCCCAGTGGCGCGCGGAGGAAGAAGCCGTGCGCGCCCGCCTGAGCGCACCCGGCGTGTGCCACCCGAGCCAGCTCGCCGGCCGCACCGGCATGCAGTTCTTCGACGGCATCAGCTCGGGCGAGCTGCCGTACCCGCACATCGGCGACACGCTGTCGTTCCTGCCGCTGCGCATCGAACCCGGCCACGCCATCTTCCAGGGGCGTCCCCTGCGCGCGCACTACAACCCGCTCGGCACGGTGCACGGCGGCTGGTTCGCCACGCTGCTCGACTCGTGCGTGGCCTGCGCGGTGCACTCGATGCTGCCTGCGGGCCGCGTCTACACCACGGTGGAACTGAAGATCAACATCGTGCGCGCGCTGACCGACAAGGTGCCGCTCGTGCGCGCCGAGGGCCGTGTCATCCACATGGGCCGCAGCATGGGCACCGCCGAAGGCCGGCTCGTGGGCCACGACGGCAAGCTGTACGCCCACGCGTCCACCACGTGTTTCATCATGGACGCCCCCGCAGCCGCCTGAAGCCCGAGCGCGGGACACGGGACGTGGCGTGCGGGATACTGCCGCATCCCATCCGCATCCGTTCTCACGACCCGAGTCCCTCCATGAAGTACCTGCACACCATGGTCCGCGTGACCGACCTCGACGCTTCGCTCGCCTTCTACCGCGATGCGCTCGGGATGACGGAAGTCCGCCGCTCCGAACACGAGGCCGGCCGCTTCACGCTCGTCTACCTCGCCGCCCCGAACGACGAGGCCGGCCCGTTCCAGCCCCAGGTCGAGCTGACCTTCAACTGGGACCCCGAGGTCTACACCGGCGGTCGCAACTTCGGCCACCTCGCGTTCGCGGTGCCCGACATCTACGCCGCCTGCCAGCGCCTGCAGGACCACGGCGTGACCGTGTTGCGCCCCCCGCGCGACGGCCGCATGGCCTTCGTCCGTTCGCCCGACGACATCTCGGTCGAGCTGCTGCAGGACGGCCCGGCACTGGCCCCGGCCGAGCCCTGGGCGTCGATGAAGAACACGGGTGTCTGGTAACGGACAGGTCACCGCGTTGTCATGAGGGCTTCGGACACTGTCGGTCGCCGAACCGGCATGTCCTCCATCGCCCTCCATGACCACCGAATCGAACCGCCGCCGCTTTCTCCGCAACGTCACCCTGGGCTCGGTGGCCGTGGGCGGCGTGCTGCCGCTGGCGGCCTGCGGCAGCGACGATGACGCACCGGCGCCCGAGGCGCCGAAGGTGTCGTACCAGCACGGCGTGGCCAGCGGCGACCCGCAGTCCGACCGCGTGATCCTGTGGACGCGCGTGACCCCCGCCGCCGATGGCGAGGTGCCCGTGTCCTGGGAGGTGGCGAGCGACGCGCAGTTCGCCACGATCGTGAAGTCGGGCAGCACCACGACGAACGCCGCGCGTGACTACACGGTCAAGGTCGACGTCACCGGCCTCGCCGCGGCCACCCGCTACCACTACCGCTTCGCCGTCGGCGCCCAGCGCTCGCCGGCGGGCACGACGAAGACGCTGCCCACCGGCAACGTCGACACCGTGCGCCTCGCGGTGTTCTCGTGCTCGAACTACCCGGCGGGCTACTTCAACGTGTACGCCGACGCCGCATTGCGCCTCGACCTCGACGCGTCGGTGCACCTCGGCGACTACATCTACGAATACGGCGTGGGCGGCTACGCGTCCGACACCGCGGCCACGCTGGGCCGCCTGTCGGTGCCGCCCACCGAGACCATCCTCCTCACCGACTACCGCCGCCGCTACGCGCAGTACCGCAGCGACGCGGACCTGCAGGCACTGCACGCCGCGATGCCGATGATCGCCGTGTGGGACGACCACGAGATCGCCAACGACACGTGGAAGAACGGTGCCGAGAACCACACCGAAGGCACCGAGGGCAAGTTCGCCGACCGCCGCGCCGCCGCCATCCAGGCGTACCACGAGTGGATGCCCACGCGCCTGCCCGACGCGGCCCGCCCGGAGAAGATCTACCGTTCGTTCGACTTCGGCAACCTGCTGTCGCTGCACATGCTCGACACGCGCAACATCGGCCGCGACCAGCAGGTCGACGTGACCGGCTACCTGCAGGGCCTCGCGCACGACCCGGCACGCCAGCTGCTGGGTGCCGAGCAGAACGCGTGGCTCGCCACGCAGCTGCAGACGTCGAAGGCGCAGTGGCAGGTGCTGGGCCAGCAGGTGCTGATGTCGCGCATGTCGATCCCCGCGTCCGTCGCGCAGGACCCGGGCGTGGCGACGATGACGGCCTACCTCACCGCGCTGCAGACGCCCGCGGCCGCGCGCACGCCGGAGCAGGCCGCGCTCGTCGCGCAGCCGAAGATCCCGTACAACCTCGACGCGTGGGACGGCTACCCCGCCGCCCGTGACACCGTGCTGGCCGCCGCGAAGGCGAACGACCGCAACCTCGTGGTGCTGGCTGGCGACACGCACAACGCGTGGGCCAGCGACCTGACGGATTCGACGGGCCAGGTGGTGGGCGTGGAGTTCGCGACGTCGTCGGTGTCGTCGCCGGGCTTCGAGGTGTACCTGCCGGCGGTGCCGCCCGCTCAGCTGGGAGGGGCGTTCCCGATGCTCATCGACGACCTCGTGTACGCCGACACGAGCCGCCGCGGCTACCTCGTGCTCAAGGCCACGGCCCAGGAGGTGCGGGTCGACTACGTGTTCGTGAACACGATCGCGAGCCACACCTACCAGGCCGTGGTGGGCCAGTCGCTGCGCACGCTGCCGGGCGCCGGCAACCGCAAGGTGGTGCCGGTCGCCTGATGTCGCTCAGGCCCGCAGGCGACTTACCTCGCGGGCCAGCTCGGTGATGCGGCCCCAGTCCTTGCGCGCGATGGCGTCGGCGGGTGTGAGCCAGGAGCCACCGCACACCGGGACGTTCGGCAGCGCGAGGAAGTCGGGCGCGGTCTGCAGCGTGATGCCGCCGGTGGGGCAGAACATCACGTCGGCGAACGGGCCCGCGAACGACTTGAGCAGCGGGATGCCACCCACGGCCGTGGCCGGGAACAGCTTCAGGAACGTGTAGCCGTCGCGGTTCGCGGCCATCACCTCGCTGCCGGTGGCCACGCCGGGCAGCAGCGGCAGGTCGAGCTCGCGGCAGGCGTTGCCGATCTCGCTCAGGTAGCCCGGGCTCACGGCGAAGCGGCAGCCCGCGTTCTTCGCGGCCTGCGCGTCGGTCACGCTGCGCACGGTGCCGGCGCCCACGATGGCGTCGGGCACCGCCTTCGCGATGGCCTCCATGCAGCGCAGCGCGACGCTCGTGCGCAGCGTCACCTCCAGCACGCGCACGCCGCCGGCCACCAGGGCCTCGGCCAGCGGCACCGCGTCTTCCAGGCGGTCGATCACGATCACCGGGATCACGGGGCCGTGGCCCACGAGGTCGAGCGGCTGCAGTCCTTCGTCGTCGTTCAAAGCCATGTGACGGCTCCTTCTTCCGCGGTGCGGACGTTGCGGCGCATGCCGCCGAAGAGCTCGCGGCCGAGGCCGTGGGCGTTGTTCTCGACGGCGTCGTCCGAGATGTGCTCGATGGTGCGGGCGGCCCAGGTCGCGTCGTCGACCAGCGCGTTCAACGTGCCGTTGACGGCGTCGAGGCGGATGAGGTCGCCCGTGCGCACCTTGCCGAGCGGGCCGTCGGCGAGCACCTCGGGGCTCACGTGGATGGCCGCGGGCACCTTGCCCGAGGCACCGCTCATGCGGCCGTCGGTCACCAGTGCCACCTTGAAGCCCTTGCCCTGCAGCACGCCGAGCGGCGGCGTGAGCTTGTGCAGCTCGGGCATGCCGTTGGCGCGCGGGCCCTGGAAGCGGACCACCGCGACGAAGTCGTGTTCGAGTTCGCCGGCCTTGAATGCGGCGAGCAGTTCGTCCTGGCCGTTGAACACGCGGGCCGGTGCTTCGATGACGTGGTTCGCCACCGGCACGGCCGACACCTTGATGACCGAGCGGCCGAGGTTGCCGGTGAGCAGCTTCAGGCCGCCGGTTTCGCTGAACGGGGCGGCGGCCGTGCGCACGACGGTGTCGTCGCCGCTGGCGGCCGGCAGGTCGCGCCACACGACCTGGTGGCCCTCGCGGTGCGGCGCCTGGCCGTAGTCGCGCAGCGTGTTGTTGCGCGAGACGGTGGCCACGTCGCCGAACATGTGGCCGCTGTCGATCAGTTCGCGGATCACGAAGCCCGGGCCGCCGGCCGACTGGAACTGGTTCACGTCGGCGCTGCCGTTCGGGTACACGCGGGCGAGCAGCGGCACGTGGTGCGAGAGTTCGGAGAAGTCGGTCCAGTCGATCAGGATGCCCGCGGCGCGGGCCACGGCCACCCAGTGGATCAGGTGGTTCGTGGAGCCGCCGGTGGCCAGCAGCGCGACCATCGCGTTGACGATGACCCGTTCGTCGACCAGCCGGCCGATGGGGGTGAAGCGGCCCTTCGGCGTGATGGACAGCACGTGGCGAACGGCCTCGCGCGTGAGGTCCTCGCGCAGGTCCGCGTGCGGGTGCACGAAGGCGGCGCCCGGCACGTGGAGGCCCATCGCCTCCAGCAGCATCTGGTTGCTGTTGGCCGTGCCATAGAACGTGCAGGTGCCGGCGCCGTGGTACGCGGCCGACTCGGCGGCGAGCAGTTCCTCGCGGCCCACGAGGCCCTGCGCGAACTGCTCGCGCACCTTGGCCTTGTCGCTGTTGGACAGGCCCGTGCCCATGGGGCCGGCCGGCACGAAGACGCACGGCAGGTGGCCGAAGTGCAGCGCGCCGATCAGCAGTCCCGGCACGATCTTGTCGCACACGCCGAGCAGCAGTGCGGCGTCGAACACGTCGTGGGTGAGGGCGATGGCGGTGCCCATCGCGATGTTGTCGCGCGAGAAGAGGCTCAGCTCCATGCCGGGCAGGCCCTGGGTGACCCCGTCGCACATCGCGGGCACGCCGCCGGCCACCTGCACGGTGGCGCCCTGGCGGTGGGCCTCGTCGCGGATGACGGCGGGGAAGCCTTCGTACGGCTGGTGGGCCGAGAGCATGTCGTTGTAGGCCGTGACCACGCCGATGTGCGGCGCACGTTCGGCGACGATGCGCAGCTTGTCGTTGGCCGGCAGCGCGGCGAAGGCGTGGGCCACGTTGGCGCAACCCATGCGGTCGCTGCCACGGGGGCGTTGGATGGCCGCATCGACCCGGCGGAGGTAAGCGGTGCGGGTGGCAACGCTGCGCTCCTGGATCCGGTGGGCGACGTCGAGCAGGATTTGTTTCATGCGGAGACCGGAAGTGAAGGGCCTCGTGGGCCCCATGCGCGCATTATCCGGCGGCGGGCGTCACTCTGCACGCCGCGGCGACGGGGCCGCTGCGGTGGTGGTGGGCGGCAGCGGGCCCTCGGCCGCCTGGCGGGCGCGCTTGAGCAGTGCGGCGCATTCCATGTCGTGGCCGTCGTCCGAGCCCGGGTCCAGCAGCGGGATCACCGCGGCGACGGGGTGCACGAGGCCCAGCAGCACGGCCAGCGCGGCCTTGCGGGCGAGCGGGGCCTTCTCGAGCGAGACGGCCGGGTCGCTGAACGTGCCCTTGACGTGCACGGGCGTGCGCAGCGTGAGCGGGCTGAAGTCCTTCGGCGAGACCACGGCGCGCAGGTCCAGCTTCTCCTCGCGCAGCGACACCGAGCCGTCCACCCATACGTTGGAGTCGGTGGTTTCCACCACCATCGCCCGCGGCTTGAAGACCCCCTTGTCGGCCTGCAGGTCGACCAGCGCGCACTGGACCGGCAGGTCCCGGTCGCCCCGGATCACGAAGCCGAGCGCCTGGGCCACGTCGATGCCCGCGGCCTCGATCGCGAGCTGGGACACCTTGCCGTCGCGCAGCGAGGTGCGCACCGACCCGTCGAGTGTCGACAGGATCTCGGCGGTGGACTTGCCCTGGCCCTTGAGCTGCGCGCGGCCCACGAGGCGGCCGGCCACGTAGGGCGGTGCGTCGTTGGCGCGCTCCTGGGCGATCCAGCGTTCGAGGCGCACGTTGTTCCAGCGCAGGTCGGTGCGCCACAGCGCCACCTGGCCCGACCCGTCGAGCGAGACGTCGCCGCGCAACGTGCCGTCCGCGGTGCGGGCGACGATGTCGTCCAGGCGCAGCACGCCGTCGCGCAGCGTGAGGTGCGTCTGCAGCGGGCTCAGCGGACGGGCGAAGAGGGCGCCGAGGTCGGCGTTCTCGAACTTCATCAGCACGTTGGCGTTCATCGCGCGCAGCGACGGCAGGTCGAATTCGCGGTCGGGCAGCACCTTCGGTCCCGGTGTCTCGGGCGTGGCACCCGGGGCCGGCGCGGGCTCGGCACCGATGGACGGCGCGAGGTCGACCAGCATCAGGCGGGAGCCCCGCACCTCGCCGGACAGCATCGGCACGGTGCCGCGCGGGTCGAACGTCAGCGCGGCGGTCAGGTGGCTCGTGCCCACGGTGGCCTTGTCGGCGACGAAGCGCCACACCTCGCCCTGCTTGACGATGCGGCCGCGCATGTCGAACGCGCCGGTGGTGGGCAGGGTCACGCCCAGTGGCTCGCCGACGGCGCCCAGCGATGGACCGGTCACGCGGAAGGTGCCGCTCATGCCGCCGAGCCGCAGCACGTCGGAGACCGTGCCCTTGAAGTGCAGCGCGGCGCGGCCCGCCTTCAGGTCGAGTTCGACCGGCGTGGGCGGGGCGTCGTGGGTGGAGGCCAACAGCGGCATCGCGCCGGCGGCGGTGAGTTTCGCCTTCACGGCGGCGTTGCCGTAGGTGCCCTGGGCCGAGCCGAGCAGGCCCGAAACCGTGTTGTCGGCGAGCGTGCCCTCGTTGAGCTGCACGTCGCCCGTGATGTCGGCCCGCAGCGGCACGTCCTTGTACGTGAGGTGGCCGTCGCGCACCGTGAGTTCGCGGATCGTCGGCAGCTGCAGCGGGTCGTCTTCGTCCGCCGGCGGGGGCGGGGCGTTCGGGTCGCCGAACTGCCACGAGGCGCGGCCGTCCTTCAGGCGTTCGGCATGGACGGTGAGGTGGTCGGCATGGAGCAGGGCGATGTCGAGCGGCTGGCCTTCGCGCGCGCGCCACAGGGCCGCGTACGAGAGCCGCATGCGCGCGCCTTCCGCGTGCAGGAAGTAGGGCTTCTGGCTCCAGACGGGCGCGCCGATCTGCAGCAGCGGCACCTGCACCTTGAGGCCGCCGAAGAAGCGCACGGTGGCGCCCTCCGTGGACGTGGAGTCATCGGCCGCCCGCAGCAGCACCTCGCGCTTCAGCGTGTCGGACAGCGCACGTTCGACCGGCTTCGCGAGGAAGGGCCAGCCCGCCACTTCACAGGCCACCACGGCGAGCACGAGCACGCCGAACACCCCGGCCGTCCAGCGCAGGACACGGCCGCCACGCGAGGTGGGGCGCGGCGGTGGGGGCGGGGCCGCGGGTTCGAGGGGCCTGTCGGGTGTGGACATCGGGTCTCCGTGAGGGCACGTGCGGCGCGAGGCGCAGCATGTCCACACGGTAGGCCGATGCCCGGTGGGCCCCTATCGGTGGCGACCGGCAAGCCGCGTGAGGCTTGTCCTACGCCTCCGGCCCCTGGAAATCACTCGACGCGCAGCTCGACGCGCCGGGCTTCCTGGGCGTCCGCACCGCCGGTGGTCAGGGCCGGCTTGTTCAGCTTGATCTGGCTGCCGGACACGCCGTTGGCTTCCAGCGCGTGCTGGACGGCCTGGGCGCGGCGCTTGGCGAGGTCTTCGTTGCTGGCGGCGTTGCCGCTGGCATCGTGGAAGCCCGAGACCGACACGACCGCGCCCGCGTTGGCGCGGGCCGCGGTGGACACGCGGGACAGCACATCGGCGGCTTCCGGCGGCAGCTGGTCCTGGCCCACCTGGAAGTAGATGCGTTCGACCCCGTCGGTGGTGCCTGCCGTGGCGGCGGTGGCCGGTGCAGCGGGCGCGGCGGCCGGGTGCGGCCGCGCCTTCCACGCGCCCAGCGCGATGACGGACGCCACGATGGCGGCCACGATCAGGCCGACGAGGCCCAGTGCAAATTTCTGCTCAGGATTTTCCTGATCACTCATTTCCGGCTCCCCTGTGGATGATTTTTCATTCTAGAGTGTGAACCCATGCATCCCGTGGCTCCGTTGCGTCCGTTACCTGCCCATCGTCACCCCGATCACCTGCTGAAGCTCGCGCGCGAGGCCTGGGGTGGGGAAACCGACCTGTGGGTCTTCGGCTACGCCTCGCTCATCTGGCGCCCCGAGTTCGAATCGGTGGAACACCGCGACGCGCGGGTGCACGGCTGGCACCGGGCGCTGGAGATGGCCTCGCGCATCAACCGCGGCACCCCCGAATGTCCGGGCCTCGTGTTCGCGCTGGTGCCGGGTGGTTCGTGCCGTGGCGTGGTGTACCGCATCGCCCGCGAACGTGTCGACGCCGAACTGCCGCGCCTGTGGGAGCGCGAGATGCCCAACAGCGTGTACGACCCGCGCTGGCTCATGTGCCACACGCGCGAGGGACCCGTGAAGGCGCTCGCGTTCACGCTCAGCCGCGCGAGTCCGAACTACACGGGCACGATGGAAGAGACGCGGCTGGTGGACACCTTGCGCAACGCCTGCGGCCGCTACGGCACCACGCTGGCCTACCTGCTGGAGACGGCGCGCTGCCTGCACAGCCGCGGCATCCGCGACCGCGGCATCGAACGCCTGGTGGCGTTGGCGCGGGCGCATGCGTTGACGGACTGACAAGCAGCAATGTCATCCCGGGGCAGGCCGGGACCTTCGGGGCGGCATCGAAGGCACAGGGTCCCGGCCTGCGCCGGGATGACATTTCAGATGGAGTTCTGGAACGGCGACATCGCGTACGTGGCCCGCACGTGCGACAAGTCGTCCACCGTGTCGATGTCGAGCAGCACGCCCGGGTCGTCGACCTCGATCTCCTTGCAGGGGTAGCGGGCGACGAGCCGCCGCGCCCCTTCGTCGCCGGTGAGGCGCACGAGTTCGGAGTACAACTCGGCCGAGAACCCGACCGGGTGACCCCGTTTGCCCTGGTGTTGGGCATAGGCCACCGGGTGGTGGTCGAGCACCCGCGCCACCGAGCGCAGCGTGGACGGCTGCACGAGCGGCATGTCGGCCGGCAGGATCAGCCAGCCCGAGGCGTCGGAGCGTGCCGCGACCCCGGCCGCGATGGAATACCCCATGCCCAGCCCCTGGCTGGCGGCGCTGCCGGCGGCCGGCAGCAGCACGATGTCCCGCGTGGCGACGTGGTGGCTCGCGAGTTCGGCGAACGGCTCGGTGGTGACGACCAGCACGGGCAGTTCGGCGGCCAGCGCGTTGACGAGCGTGGTCGCGAGCACGCTGGACGTGCCGACGAGCTGTGTCAACTTGTGCTGGATGCCCTGGAAGCGGCTTCCTCTTCCCGCTGCCAGGACGATCACCGCTGGCCGCGATTTCATTCGGCCACCTCTCTGAGTTCATGCGGTCCGTCCCCGATCGGCGGACCATCTGGCTCGCAGAATGGTCCGTTTGGGCCGTTCGGACCAGTGGGGGCATTACTTAAGGCATTGTCCCGAGAGGAAATGCGTCGAGTTCGACAGGGTCTTGCCGACATGGGTTTTCCTATACTGCACCCATGACCGACATCGCTGCCCTCCGAAAGAGCTACGAACGCGCCGAACTCGACGAGAACGCGTCGTCCCCCGACCCGCTCGGCCAGTTCGGGCAGTGGTTCCAGCAGGCCCTCGACGGACAACTGCCCGAACCCAACGCGATGACACTGGCCACGGTGGGCCCGAACGGACGCCCGTCCACCCGCATTGTCCTCATCAAGGGTTACGACGTGCGTGGCCTCGTGTGGTTCACGAACTACCAGAGCCGCAAGGGCCGCGAACTCGAAGCCGATTCGTTCGCCGCGCTGCAGTTCCATTGGGTCGAACTCGAACGCGTCGTGCGCATCGAGGGCACGGTGGAGAAGGTGAGCGCCGAGGAGTCGGACGCGTACTACCAGTCGCGACCCCTCGACAGCCGCCTGGGGGCCTGGGCCTCGCCGCAGAGCGAGGTGATCGCGTCGCGTGCCGTGCTGGTGGCCAACGCGGCGAAGGCCGCGGCGAAGTTCGCGCTGAACCCGCCGCGGCCGCCGCACTGGGGTGGCTACCGCCTCGTGCCCGACCGCTGGGAGTTCTGGCAGGGCCGGCCCTCGCGCCTGCACGACCGCCTGCGCTACCGGCTCGACGGCGACACGTGGGTGCGTGAACGGCTCGCGCCGTGACACGCACCCCGGCCCCGTGACGCCGACCCGCGTCAGAAGTTGACGCGCACGCCGGCCTTCACGGCCCGGCCCGCCAGCGGGGCCAGCCCGCGGATCGTGTCGATGCTCGACGCGCTGTACGCGAGCTTGTCACCCACGTTGGTCACCTTCAGGAACGCCACGCCGTCGTTGCCGTCGGCCGGGCCGAACGTGAACCGGCGGCTGAGCGACAGGTTCACGAGGCCGTAGCCCGCGGTCTCGCGATCGGTCGACGGCACCTTCGTCTGCCGTGCGGCCGCATCGAGCTCGGCGCGCGCGGTCCACAGCGCGTAGCCCGCGTCGAGGCCCAGCGTCGCGCGCAGCGGGGCGATGCGCGGCAGTGCCTCGCCGCTGTCGAGGTTCTTGCCGCGGGTCATGTCCACCTTGCCGTTGGCATCGAGCGTCCACGGGCCGTCGAGCAGGCGGTGTCCGCCTTCCACCTCGAAGCCGTACAGGCGGGCACGCACCGCACGGAACGTGTACTCGGGGAAACTCGTCGTTTCACCGTCCTCGACGATGTCGATGCTGTCCCCGGTCGCGTCGAGCGAGATGAAGCGCGAGAAGTGCGTGGCGTACGCGCCCATGCGCAGGTGGTTCCGGCCGTCCTTCCACGCGAGCGCCACGTCGAGGTTGGTGCCCTTCTCGGCGCCCAGGTTCGGGTCACCGCGTTCGTAGGTGCCGGTGGCCGCGTGCACGCCGTTGGCGTACAGCTCGAACGACGTCGGTGCGCGTTCGGTGTAGCTCAGTGCACCCGTCATCGACCAGGCCTTGTCGAACTTGTAGACGTTCGACAGCGACGCGCTCGCGAGCGAGAACGAACGTTTCGCGGGCGGGCCGAACTTGGGGTCGGCCCCGTCCGCATCGCCTTCGGACTCCACGGTCACGTGGTCGGCGCGCACGCCGCCCTGCAGCGTGCCGCCGGCCCACGACAGTTCCTCGAGCGCGAACAGCGCCTGCTTGCGCGTGTGGGTGCTCGGCACGAAGGCTTCCTCGCCCAGGGCCGAGAAGTCCACGTCCTCGGCCTGCAGGCCCACCACGCCGCGGAACGGGCCGAGCGGCGCGTGTTCGGCTTCCAGGCGCAGCTCGTTGCCCTTCGTCTTGAACGTGGTGCCGACCTCGCCGCTGCCTTCGATCTCCTGGTGCTCGTAGTCGGTGTGGTTCACCTGCGCACGCAGAGCCTTCACCACTCCCAGGTCGCGCAGCTCGCCGGCGAAGCCCACGTGGTCGCGCTTCATCTTGATGGTCACGTCCGGTTCTGCGACCACGCCGTACTTGCTGTCGTACGTGTCGACGGACAGGCCGGCGTAGCCCTGGTCGAAGAACAGCGAGCCACCCACCGCGCCACCCTTCGAGCGGCTCGCGGAATTGCGCACGCGCTTCGTCTCGTCGAGCACCTCGCCGCCCTCGACGGGGCGGTACTTGGGCACGCGCAGGTCGTCGGTGTCGCGGCCGAACACGTCCGCGTGCAGCGCGAACTTGCCGTTGCCGGCCTCGACGAGCGCACCGCCGCCGCGTTCGTTCTCGGCGCCGCCGACACGGGTCTCGGCCGAGCCCGACACGCCGTCCACGGGCTGCTTCGGGATGCGGTTGTCGATGGTGTTCACGGCACCGCCGATGGCGTTGCCGCCGTACAGCAGCGCGGCCGGGCCGCGCAGCACCTCGATGCGGTCGACCACCAGCGGGTCGATGGGCACGGCGTGGTCGTAGCTCAGCGTGGACGCGTCGAGCGAGGCACCGCCGTTGCCCATCACCTTCACGCGTTCGCTGTCGAGGCCGCGGATCACGGGGCGGCTCGCGTTGGGACCGAAGTAGGTGGAGGACACGCCGGGCAGGCCGTTGAGGGTCTCGCCGATCGTGCTGGCGCGGCGGAGCACGAGGGCGTCGCCGCCGAGCACCGTGGTGGGGGCGGCGACGTCGGCGTTGCCCAGCGGGTTGCCGGTGATGACGACCGGGGCGAGGGTGGTGGACGCGGGTGTGGCCGGGGCCGGCTCGGCGGTCTGAGCGTGGGCGGATGCGGCGAACGCCAGCGCGAGCGCGCCGGCCAGCGCCGTGGGGCGCGGGAAGGAAAGGGAGGACATCTCGGTGTTTCTCGACAGGATCGTGGCCGGGCCTGGCGGACGCACGACGGCATCCGCGGCCACGGCCGGGCACCGGGCCTCGCGGCCCGGCGAATCAAAGGGGGACGATCAGGCGAGGGAGACGGGTGGATCGCGCGCGCGGAACGCCCGGAGGCGCGCGGCCAGCGGCACGGCGTCGGCCACCGGCGCGGGGGGCTCGGCGGCGGGCGCGAACGACAGCGCCAGGGCGGGCGCGGTCGCGAGGTCGGTGGGGGCCAGCTGGTCGAACAGCTTGCACTCCGCCGTGGAGTGGTCGGTGAACAGGCCGTGGTCCGTGGCCGAGGCGACGGCCCGCGGCGCGCCCGGGGCATGCACCACGCGGTGGACGAGGGCCAGCGTCTGCGCGAGCAGCAACAGCACGATCGCCAGCGGCAGCAGCCGGTGGCGAAGGGCGGTCAGCGGACTCGGGGCGCGGAACGGCATGCAGGAAACGGGACGGGGTGCGGGGATCACTTCACCAGCTGGCCATCGGCCAACCGGTAGAACATGCCATAGGGGTCGCTGGGCAGGACGGACATCTTGCCACGAACCGTCACCGCCTCCTGTGAAAACGTGACCGGGCCCTTGCTTTTCACCTCGATGAGGCCCTCGGGGCCGGCCGGGGTGCAGAACGAGCAGGTGGTGGGCACGGCCGACAGCAGGAAGTGCTTCTGCTGCTTGCCGGGTTCGAGCGGCATCATGAAGCCCTGCACCGTCACCTCGCGGTTGTTGAGCGCCTGCACCGCCTTCGGGTACACCGGCCGCACGAAGGCGCCCTCGACCCGGGTGGTGACCGACGACAGCAGGTTCCAGGACACGACCCCTTCGCGCTCCTTCAGCGGAGGGAACTGGCTGCGCGGGTCGTGGTAGCCCGCGCCCGAGCCGGGCTGTGGCACGGGCTTGCCGGTGGAGCCGGGGCCGTTGGGCTGGGCCGCGGCCGGGCCCGCGAGGGCGCCGGTGAGCAGCGTGAGCAGGAGACGTCGATCAATCTTCATGGTGGTTACCGCCGGACGGCCCTGACACACGGGCCGGCGGGGTCAGGGTCGGTTTCATCGAAAAGGTTCCAGGAAGGGGTCCGCACCGGCCAGTATCCCCGTTCAATGGGCCTGCAGCAGCTTCGTCACGTCGAGGCGGAAGGCCCGGATGGCCGGCAGCGCCGCGCTCAGCAGGGCCAGCAGCACGGCGGCGGCCGGCACCACGGCTTCCCACGGGGAAACCCAGGCGCCGGTCAGCGAGAGCGATCGTTCGGTCTGCAGGTAACTGCCCAGCAGGTGGGTCACGGCATGACCCGCCACAAGTCCGATGATGATCCCGAGCAGCGCGAGCCACAAGGCCTCCGCCACCACCAGCGTGGCCACCCGGCGCGGGGGGGCGCCGAGCATGCGCATCATCGCCAGGTCGGCCTGGCGCTCGCGCACCGCGTGGTACAGCCCGATGAACACGGACAGGCCCGCGGCGGCCAGCAGCACGATGCCGAACCCGCGCAGCACCTCGGTGCCGGCGCCCACCATCTTCATCAGCCGCGCCGTCTCGAAGGCCGGGGCGGCCGACTGCAGCGCGGGCTGGGCGTTGACCCAGCGGGGCAGGCTCACGGCGGCCAGGGGCGAGCGGTACGAGACCAGCAGCAGGGTGACTTCGCGCGGATCGTCTTCGTCCTCGTGGGCCGCGTCGTGGTCGCCGTCGTGGCCATGGTCGTCCTTGTGGTCATCCCCGTGGTCGTCGGCCGGTTGGCCGGCCTCGGCCGGCGCGCTGCCGTGGTGGGCGTGCACGGCCCAGACCGACTCGGTGCTGGTGACCACGAGGCGGTCGAGCACGGTGCCGGTGCGGGCGAGGGTGCCCACCACGGTGTAGCGGTAGTGCTCGTGTTCGTCCCCACCCATGCCGAGGCCGTGCGAGCCGGCGAAGGTGTCGCCGGGGCGCAGTTTCAGTTCGGCCGCGGCATCGGCGCCCAGCACGGCCTCGAGCGGCATGTTCCAGGTGCGGCCCATGTCGATCCGCCCGCCGTACAGGTCGAGGTACTCGCGCGTGGTGCCCACGATGCGGAAGCCATGCAGGCTGTCCCCGAGCGACAGCGGCACGACCCGGGCCACCAGCGGGTGCCC